>Ga0207734_100023_pt1 | contig 289552 bp, 259 predicted proteins | sample TtanPargueraPR_5_FD_187744 | JGI IMG/M metagenome (GOLD analysis project Ga0207734, IMG submission 187744) | Aerobic enrichment media microbial communities from Bioluminiscent Bay, La Parguera, Puerto Rico - Tt and P1 (3) (SPAdes) | ecosystem: Environmental > Aquatic > Marine > Unclassified ... | reverse complement strand
AATTTCTGTCACTACTTGCAATTTAAAGGACATGGAGTAGTCCTTTTGTGTACGCTTAACGTACTGTGAATGATTTCTTTCTTCCATAACGTTACTTTTTGTGTAACGCTATTTCAGGACGAGACAAGTGTTACAACGAAAAAGGGCAGATCAGTCGATCTGCCCTTTTTTTGTGCGCAGGTTAAACTATTGCAAATATTTTGAATACGTAATAATCAGTTGAACTCCGGTTTCGCGACCGGTGCCTTCGAGCACTACACGCCGCGCATCATCCGATTTCTGTCCGGTGGTTAGGTAAAATCCCTGGTTCCCCACATAATCCTCTTCTTCCGGGTCGAGCACGTTAATTACACGCTGAACATGTTGGGTCACATTGAAATGATAAGTGTAATCATCGCGCAGATAGCCATCGTAAAACAACGGATTGAAATAGTAATCGATTGGCAGACGCTCTTCTCCATCGGTATCTACAAAGGTAAGGATAAGGTTGGCTGGCGGTGGGTAATTTTCGAGGTCGCTGGCAACGGTATCCACCTGAAATACCAGTTCTGCCTTGTTTATCGACGTTTTCAGTGAATCACGCCAACCTTCCAGTTCATCAATTTGAATAAAGGATTTCAGACCTCCGGTTGGCTGAATAAAAATATAGTCGTCCTGCTCTACTTCCTGGTCCAGTTCGTCGATAAAGGGAGTTCCAGTATAGTCGTGTGAAATGTTGTTCACCCGGGCGCTGTATTGTGTAATTACAAAAGCTTTCGATAAGGTATCGGGCTCTTCTTCAGCCATGTTTGCATCGTTGTTGTAATAAACCAATAACGCCGATCCCTGAAATGTACTCGATGAAGATGCTTCGAGTTTTACCAGTGAACCGCTTCCGGGAGCGGTAACCTCTTCTGCCTCGAGGAAAAACCCTTTAAAATACTGCAGAAATGCATCGTTAGAAACCAGGTCGAGCGAATCAGCGTTCACGAGTTTTTCTGCCACAGTATGGTCAATCGGGATTTTAAGAACCTGGTACAAGGTATCCTGCGAAGCCGAGTCCAGGTCAACTTTTGGAGTAAATGTTAGTTCCCCTACTGAAATGTTTGATGCCATTGATTTAAGATCAGTATCCTGATCGTATTCAATATCGGCATCGATTCCGGTTTCCAATTCGTATACTTTTATGTGTTGTGGTGTTATAGTATCACCGTAAACACTGCGGTAATACAAAAACAGGAAAGTTGAATCCACTACCGGATTTGTCCCGAAATCGGGGAAAGAAGTTAACCTGACCTGCGTCGCAAAATTTACTGTGGTGTTTCCAAAAAGCGGGTCGTTAAGACTACCCAACAGGTTATAACTCGATTTGCTCGTTACGATGCCTGCTTCGCTGTTGGCGAAGGCCGTAATTTTATCTTTAATCACCGCATTCTGCACATTGATCAGGTCAGTTCCGGGAAGAATCTCAATCCCCAGATCGTTTGTTTCGTCACAAGCTGCAAAAAGAAGCAACAAAACGGCCAAACTGCCCGCCAAATGAAGTATCTGTTTTCTGTATTGTTTCACTGATTTTCTGATTTATTTTTTATCGTTTTACTTACCTGCCCAATGGCAGTCAACTCAAAAATTACACAAACGTAGAAAAATTCAACGAGAGCCTTTCGGCAATCGCGGTAAAATTCGAGTTTTTAAATTTAATTTTGATCTTTTAACAAAATACCGGCTTACACCTTGTCGTAAAACTCGTTATAAGCATCGATGTAGCTATCTTTTGACTGGTAATCGAGGAAAAGCTTTTTGCTTTTTTTAATGTAGTCTTTTACTGCCGGATTGATCGTTTCGGTACCCTGAATCACGGCATCGGAATAATCTATGGCCATTTTACTTACGTTCACATAAGTCGGATCTTTGATCATTTCCACGTCCGCCGTGCTAAGGCCTTCAACCAACAGTTTTTCGTTGAAATTTGGATTCAATGTATTTTTGAAATCATCGTTGTAGGCCGAGTATACCACTTTCGACTGGCTGAACAGCGGATCGTTGTAATAATACTTTTTTATGTACAGGGGAACCAGTGAAGTCAGCCAGCCGTGACAATGGATTATATCGGGGGCCCAGCGCAGTTTGATCACGGTTTCGAGCACACCGCGGGCAAAGAAAATAGCCCTTTCGTCGTTGTCTTCAAACTCCTTCCCATGCTTGTCGGCAATTACCGCTTTGCGTTGAAAATAATCTTCATTATCGATAAAATACACCTGCATGCGGGCTGCCTGAATCGAGGCAACTTTTATGATAAGCGGGTGATCAGTATCGTTAATCACCAGGTTCATCCCCGATAAACGGATTACTTCGTGCAGTTGGTTACGACGCTCGTTTACACAACCATAACGCGGCATGAACGTTCTGATCTCTCGACCTCTTTCCTGTACGCCCTGTGGCAAATAACGGGCAATTTCCGACATTTCGCTTTCAGGCAGATAGGGGGTAATTTCCTGTGAAATATAAAGGATTCTTTTCTTTTCCATCAACAAATAGTGCAGTTTAAAACAGGCTGCAAAATTAATAAAAATATACTTAATATTCAATTTAAGTTGGTTAGAATCAAGAGCTATACCGCTTTTGTGCGCCTAAATTCAAATTAAATTTATTTACTTTGCAGCCGCAAAAATTGAGGGATGAAGCTGGTTAAAACAATTGCTGAACTGCATAACGAACTGCAAAAACGACCATCGGGTGCGAGTGTTGGTTTTGTACCGACTATGGGAGCTTTGCACCAGGGACACCTCTCGCTGGTAACACAGGCGGTGGCCGAAAACCCAATGGTAGTGGTCAGTATTTTTGTAAATCCAAATCAGTTTAACGATCCCAAAGATTTGGAACGTTATCCGCGTAACCTGGAAGCCGATTTGAAATTGCTGGAGCCAACAGGATGTCAAATCATTTTTGCACCGAATGTCAAGGAAGTTTATCCCAAACCCGACACCCGGAAATTTAATTTCGGGAAGCTCGAAGAAGTGATGGAAGGTAAATTCCGTCCGGGGCATTTTAATGGCGTGGCACAGGTGGTGAGCCGCCTGTTCGACATGGTAAAACCCGATAAAGCCTACTTTGGCTTAAAGGATTTTCAGCAGTTGGCCATCATAAAAAGCATGGTAAAACAATTGAATCTTGCCGTTGAAATTGTACCTTGCGCCATTGTTCGCGAAGAAAGCGGACTGGCTATGAGCTCGCGCAACGAGTTATTGTCGGTGGAAGAACGGAAGAATGCAGCCGTGATTTCAAAAACGCTGTTCGCGGCCAAAGAACTTAAAGCGCAAAAAAGCGTAGAAGAACTCGTGGAATGGGTTACAAACGAAATCAACAATAACCCCTTCCTGGATGTTGAATATGCAGAGATCGTTGACGACGAAGGACTGCAACCGGTAAAAAGCTGGGACGAACCCACCACAAAAATAGCCTGTGTTGCCGTGTTCTGTGGGAAAGTGAGATTGATCGACAACATTGTTTTTTAGTACAGAGACTTTTAGACTTGAGTACTGAGACAACAGTAATAATAAGAAACGTCATTCCGTCCCGACAATTGTCGGGATATTTTGGAATCTTAATTACAGAAACGAAAGATTTAGAACTAAGAATTGAATAGCCATGCTAATTGAAGTTTGTAAATCGAAAATTCATAAAGTAACCGTTACTGAAGCAAATCTTCAGTACGTGGGCAGTATTACCATCGACGAAGATCTGATGGATGCCGCCAACCTGATTGAAAACGAAAAAGTTCAGATCGTAAACATTAACAACGGCGAGCGCCTCGAAACCTATGTAATTAAAGGCGAGCGCGGTTCGGGCACCATTTGCCTTAACGGGCCTGCAGCGCGTAAAGTGGCTGTGGGCGATGTGGTGATCATTATTTCCTACGCCCAAATGGATTTTGAGGAAGCCAAAACCTTTAAACCCAGCCTGGTATTTCCGGATACGGAGACCAACAGCATTGTTTAAAAAATCGAATTGATATAAAATTTAACCTCGTGACAGTTTAGCCGCGAGGTTTTTTTATTTTTATACACATGAATTTTAAAACCAAGTCAAAGATTTTCCGTGGTTTTGATGCCTTTTCGCCTTTACTCCAGATATGGAAAGGGAGCAACAATACCATTGTGTTTACCAACGGTTGTTTCGATCTCATTCATCACGGGCATGTCGATTCGTTGCAAAAGTCGGCGGCACTGGGCACCAAACTTATTGTTGGGTTGAACTCGGATGAATCAGTGCGGCTGTTGAAAGGAGAGAACCGGCCAATACTGGGCGAAATGGAGCGGGCAACTGTGTTAGCCGCTTTCGAAGCGGTGGATGCAGTCATTATTTTCGAAGATGAAACACCGGCCGAAATCATCGCTAAAATTATCCCCGATGTGCTGGTAAAAGGCGCCCAGTACGAAATTGAAGAAATTGCCGGCCACGATACGGTACTCAATAATGGTGGCACGGTTGAAACTCTCGAACTGGTGGAAGGAATTTCAACCAGCGAATTGATTGAGCGAATAAAAAAGCTATAAAACCTCTGTTTCCTCTGTGGCTTCTCTGTGAACTCTGTGGTTTGTATTTTCTAAATATTATTACTTAATGTCAAAAACAAAAAGCATATACACTTGTCAGAACTGCGGTGCACAATCGCCCAAATGGATGGGACGCTGTACCTCCTGCGGCGAATGGAACACCTATGTTGAAGAAGTGGTTGTGAAAAAGCAAAGTACCGGAAAACTCTCGGTGCAGCTTTCGAGTAATCAACCGTTGACGCTTGACAAAATCGAAGCTGTAAAAAACAGCCGCATTTCGGTGGGCATCGAAGAATTTGACCGGGTACTGGGCGGCGGTATTGTTCCGGGCTCACTTATTCTGCTGGGCGGTGATCCGGGTATCGGGAAATCGACACTGGCGCTGCAAATGGCACTGGGCCTGAACAACAAAACCATCCTCTACATTTCGGGCGAAGAAAGTTTGCAACAAATAAAGTTACGTGCTGAAAGGCTGAGTGGAGAAGTGGGTTCGTGCCTGTTCCTGAGCGAAACCTCGCTCGAACATATTATCGCGCACACCGAACAGGTAAAACCTGATTTACTGATCATCGATTCTATTCAGACCATCTCCACCGAACTGATTGAATCGTCGCCGGGGTCGGTGGGCCAGGTGCGCGAATGTGCGTCGGCCATTCTGAAATACGCCAAGAAAAACCACGTGGCAGTAGTGCTTATCGGTCACATCACGAAAGAAGGCAGCCTGGCCGGGCCAAAAGTGCTGGAACATATGGTCGATACGGTGTTGCAGTTTGAAGGAGATACAAATTACATGTATCGCATATTGCGGTCGAACAAAAATCGATTTGGCTCGACCAACGAACTGGGTATTTTCGAGATGCGCAGTACAGGCCTGCTTGAAATTACCAATCCATCGGAACAACTGATTTCGAAAGTGAGCGATGATGTGAGCGGAACGGCGATTGCAGCTACCATAGAGGGAGTGCGACCCTTTCTGATTGAGATTCAGGCGCTTGTAAGTTCGGCAGCCTACGGAACACCGCAGCGTTCGTCCACCGGCTTCGATTTGCGCCGGCTGAACATGTTGCTGGCGGTGCTCGAAAAACGCGCCGGTTTTAAACTCATTGCAAAAGATGTCTTTCTGAACATTGCCGGCGGTTTGAAGATCAGCGACCCGGCCACCGACCTGGCGGTTATTTGTTCCATCCTATCGTCGAACATCGACATTGCGATCAACCATAAAATCTGTTTTGCCGGCGAAGTGGGTCTCACCGGAGAAATCCGAGCTGTAAGTCGCATCGAGCAGCGTATTGCCGAAGCAGCCAAACTTGGGTTTTCACGCATTTATGTGCCCTCGCTCAACAAAGGTTTCGACGGTAAAAAATACCGCATCGAAATTGTGCGTGTGGGCCGTGTGGAAGAAGTGTTCAAAACAATTTTTGCGTAGACTGATTTTCGAATCTGCTTCGGCGAAAGCAGGGAGTAAGAAGTATTTTTTAACGCGCTATTTTTGATTTGTGTCGCAACAATTTATAATTTGGCGCCTGTAAATGAGGAAGACTATTCAAATAGCGCTTTTCCTGCTGGTGATTCTGCTGGTTGCCTGCGACGAACCGATGATGCCCAAACCGGAGCATCTGATCAAAGAAAACCAGATGATCGACATGCTGGTGGATATCCATCTGGCTGAAGCGACCTACAATAAATTCCGCTACGATTCCATCATGAAGAACAATTCCTCGACGAATTTTTACTATTCCGTTCTGAATAAATACCAGGTCCCCGATACGGTTTTCGAGCAGTCGTATGTTTACTATGCAAGTGTTCCGAAAGACTTCGAAAAAATGTACCGTAAGGTAATGAACAAACTGAGCGAAAAAGAGCAGGAACTATCGGGGAGAAAGGAGCAACTGCTGGAATTTGAGGAAACCGAAAACCCCAGAAATGCGCGGTGAGGAAATTCGCAGCCACATATCTTTTTACAAGTGAAGCTACCCTGCTCAGAAATGCCATTTTAATTTGTTATGACGATGGAACAGTGCAGCGCGTGGAACAACGGGGAAACGGATTTCGTGAAGAAGCCGGAGTTGAGTTTTACAGCGGAATTCTCACTCCCGGTTTTGTAAATGCGCATTGCCACATTGAGTTTTCGCACCTCAAAGGGAAGATTAGTGAAAAGACCGGTCTGGCAGGATTTATAGGGCAGATCAATAAACTTCGCAATGCTTCGGACGAAGAACGTAAAAAAGCCATGCAGGTAGCTGATCGTTTAATGCGGGCCGCCGGGATTGCTGCAGTTGGTGATGTTTCCAACTCTGAAATATCACTGCAGACCAAACGTAAAAGCGAGATTCAATACCATACTTTTGTGGAAGTTTTTGGCTTTCATCCGTCACGTGCTGACAGGGCTTTCAATCATGCTGAACGAGTGCATTTAAAGTTTACCGAACGAAATCTCCCGGCATCGATTGTTCCCCACTCGCCTTATTCGGTCTCCGATCCGCTGTTTCAAAAGATCAGAAAAAAGGCTGAAGATACGATTGGAATTTTATCGATCCATAACCAGGAAAGTAAGGAAGAATTGCAGTTTTTCCGGGATGGAAGCGGACCTTTGGCAGATCATTTGCAACATAACCTGGGCCTTGATATTTCGCACTGGCAGCCTACCGGGAGAAGTTCGCTGGAAACCATCTTGAAGTATATTCCAAAATCGAATCCGTTGTTGCTGGTACATAATACGTTTACCGGAAAAGGCGACGTGGAAATTCTCAAAAGCGAGCGTTCAGCGGAAAACACTTTCCTGGTGTTGTGTCCCAACGCAAATTTATATATCGAGGGTGCCTTACCTCCGGTTCAGCTTTTTCAGCAGAATAAGCTGAATATTTGTCTCGGAACGGATAGTCTGGCTTCGAACCACCAGCTTTCCATTCTGGCGGAAATGCTTACCCTTCAAATGCATTTTCCCGAAATCGAAATCGAAACCTTGCTGGAGTGGGTAAGCATAAACGGTGCCCGTGCACTTGGCTTGGAACAGAAGTTTGGCAGTTTTGAAAGGGATAAAAACCCGGGTGTGAATCTGATAACTGGACTTGATCTAAAGAACCTGAAACTCACGGAGAAAACACGGGTAAAGCGACTGTTGTAATCGCCTGTTTCGTGCCTGATTATTTCGTTACCTTTGCAGCCGTTTAATATTCTCTTTGTATGAAGATCGGTACTATCGAATTTAAACATACTCCGCTTTTTCTGGCACCCATGGAAGATGTAACGTACAAGTCGTTCCGCTGGATGTGCAAGAAATTTGGGGCTGATGTGCTATACACCGAGTTTGTTTCTTCGGAAGCACTGGCACGTAATATCGAAAAAACAAGGCGGAAGATGCACCTCTTCGATTTTGATCGTCCGGTTGCCATCCAGATTTATGGACACAACATCGATTCGATGGTGCGGGCGGCACAGGTAGCTGAGGAGTTCAATCCCGATTTTATCGATATTAATTTTGGGTGTCCCATGAAAAAAATCGTGCGGCACGGAGCCGGAGCAGCACTGTTAAAGGATCTCCCCAAAATGCAAAAAATGACGGCGGAGATTGTTAAAGCCGTTCAGCTACCGGTAACGGCTAAAACGCGTTTGGGATGGAACGAAAATGACCAGCCGATTGTTGAAGCGGCCGAAAGATTGCAGGATGCGGGTATTCAGGCACTCGCTATTCACGGCCGCACACGCGAGCAATTGTATAGCGGACAGGCCGATTGGACCTTGATTGGCGAAGTGAAAAATAATCCTAAAATTCATATTCCGATCATCGGGAACGGCGATATTAATTCGGGCGAAAAAGCAAAGCAACTGCTCGATGAAACCGGGGTAGATGCATTAATGATTGGCCGTGGTGCCATCGGGAGACCATGGTTGTTTCGCGAAGTAAAACATTACCTCCAAACCGGCGAAAGTCTGCCGCAACCAACGGTTAGCGAAGTGGTAGAAGTTTTACGCGAACAACTGCACATGAACCTCGAGTGGCGCGATGATGAACGTGTTGGCATACGGATGATGAGGAGGCATTTTGCCAAATATTTTCCCGGATTGCAAAACTTCAGAAATTTAAAAATCAATTTATTACGTGCCGAGACAGGCGATGAAGTCAACCGTATTCTTGACAGGATTGTTGAAGAATATGGGAATGTACAAATGGATTTTACAACAGCAAGTTTAAAATGACGGATAACAAATACGCCAACTATTTTACGGAACAATCGCTTTGGGAAAAATTACGCGAGTATGCCAAGACTGCAGGAACAAAAGTGGTTTATGCGGTGCTTCTCTTGTATTATACTATGGAATCGAATACCGTAAAAATGAAAACCAAGTTGAGTATCGCCGCAGCTTTAGGTTATTTCATCCTTCCAACCGATGCCATTTTCGACCTTACACCAATAATTGGTTATTCCGATGATCTTGGCGTTGCGCTTTTTGTGTTGTCGCAAATAACCACTAGCATAACTCCTGAAATACGGGAAAAGGCCAAACAAAAACTGGCGGAATGGTTTGGCGAAATTGATTCCGAAGAACTAAGGCAGATCGACGAAAAATCCTAAGAAAAGTTGAGAGGCGTTAACAAAGGTTAAAGTTTCTTTAGAGCCAGAAAATGGCATATTAATTGCATATATATAGATATGTAGATGCAAGGAAGCTTCTTAGTTTTGAAGGCGTTTGGGGGAGAATAGAAGTTTTAGCAGGTACCTTGCTTTTTGTTTTTTGTTTTTTGTGAAGGAGTAATACCTTCGAATTGTTAGCTTGAATAGCTCCGCTTTGGCGGAGCTATTTTTTTATGCCTGATCCAGACAAATCCACATTATTTTAAATACATTAGTCGGTTCAAAGCAAAGTTATGTTGCACGCCTTCGACTTTTCAATATTGCAGTGGATTTTGTTGGCGGCCTGTGCCATGTTGGTCGGAATGTCGAAAGTGGGTGTACCCGGTGTTTCCATGCTGGTGGTACCTACCCTTGCCATTATTTTCGGGGGAAAAGCCTCAACCGGAATTTTATTGCCGATGCTGATGATGGCCGATATTTTTGGTGTAAGCTATTACCATCGCCATGCCGAATGGAAATACCTTTGGAAGTTGCTACCCTGGGCGTTTACCGGAATTGGAATTGCATTGTGGGTGGGCGAAGTGGTCAACGACGAGTGGTTCAAAAATATTATTGCCATCCTGGTTTTCCTGTGTATTGGGTTGATGCTGTGGAAAGACCGTCAAAAAGGTCACCAGCTATTTCCCGACACGTGGTGGTTTGCCGCAATGATGGGAGTTTTGGGTGGGTTTGCAACCATGATCGGAAATGTAGCGGGTCCGATTTTTGCCATTTACCTGCTTGCCATGCATCTTCCTAAAAATAATTTTATTGGTACCGGCGCCTGGTTCTTTCTGATCATCAATTTCTCAAAATTTCCCTTGCACATTTTGATATGGAAAACCATCGACACGCACACTCTCAGCCTGAACCTTATAATGTTGCCGGCCATCGCATTAGGTGCAATTCTGGGCGTAAAACTTGTAAAACAAATTTCGGATAAATTTTACCGGACAGCAGTGATTGTAGTTACTGCTCTTTCGGCATTTTTACTACTTATATAATGAAAAAATTAAATGAATATTTTCGGGATAAGAATGTAAGAAAGGCGCTGGATGTGGGCACAGGTCCCGGACACTTTGTACAGGTGCTCAGGCAGGTATTCCCGGATGCCCAATTAACAGGTGTTGATCCCGATAAAGACTCCCTGGATGAGGCTCGTAAAACATTTCCTGATGTAGAATTTCACGAGATGATGGGAGAACGACTCGATTTTCCGGATCATTCGTTTGACGTGGCTGCGATTTCAATGGCCTTACACCATTTAACCAATGTGCGGCAAACCTTAGTTGAAATGCAACGTGTGGTAAAACCAGGTGGTTCTATCATTGTAAATGAATTATTCAGCGACGGACTCAATCCGGCACAGGAGGTACACAAAAACATGCATCATTTTCGCAGTAAAATCGACCGGATCAACGGAATCGTTCATAACGAAGCGTTTACACGGCAGGAAGTTTTGGATTGGATTGTTAAATCGGGCCTAAAGGTGGAGTTTCATTTTGAGCATAAAATAACGGCAGACCCACCAACTCCTGAAGAAATAGCTGAACGTAAGGCAAAATTATGGACCGCTCTTGAAACGGTTAAAGATTGTCCCGAGTATGAGGAACTTGCCGCGGAAATACCTTCAATTGAAGAAGACCTCGATAGAAACGGTTTTGAAATGGCAACTCGAATTGTGGTTGTCGGTACCGTTCAAAAAAATTAATCATTTATAACCGGTTGTTCACAATATTGTTATAGATGGATCCAAACTGAACGCGCAGTCCAATGTTGGCTCCAACCTCGAAAGTCGATGGTAACTGCACTTTGTTCAACAGTACATCTTCAAGTGAAACTTCGCCCTTGGCCAAATAAATCTGGTCATGAACATTTTCAACCCTAAATCCCATCCGAACAGAAAGTCCACGAATAATACGAATTGAAAGGTCGGTATCCAATGTAATACGATTTTTTCTCCAGTCGTGCAGGTAGTTGGTCGCATCCAGCCCGGCTTCTATTTCACCCCAGGTTTGTACCAGTTGCAGATCGAGCCGAATACTTTGCTCCCAAAGGCTTTCGTGGGTTTTATCGTAAATTGTTTCTTCGTAATATTTTTTCCACTCAGGCCCCACGTAGTAGGCAATGGTAAACACTTTTCGGTCCGAGACATCCCAGGGGAAAATATTGTATTCAACTGCCGGTTTAAAAGAAATGGAATACACCGTATTGTTATAGTTGCTGTTGTAGTAACTGCCAAAAGCACCGGCTGACCATCGGCTGGTGAGGCTTTTTACCACACTTGATGATGCATAAGTCGAGGTATTCTCAGACCGGTAATCTTCACCATCGCTTGTATAATTTTTGGTGTTTACCGAACGTCGTGCATTATTCCTGAATTTCCAGTCTTCCGTCACTTTATCGGCACGTCCGTTTAGCGAATAATCGTATGACTGACGGCTTTCCTCCAGGTTAATGTCACCTCTTACATCGCCCCTGAATGTCCAGTTATTCCATGGGTCGTCGACCGTTTCCTGTTGAAGTTCATTTTCATTACCGGTATACCTAAGAACCATATTCTCCGAAGCTTTGGTCTGATTGACATAGGGCATCAGTCCCATGGTCAGGGCATCAGTAATTTTCTCACGGCCTTCTTCGTATGTATCGCTCGAATTTGTGGTAGTGGTGATGGTGTAGTTACTCATGTTTTCTACCGTCAGGTTGTTGTACATCAAAGAATAAACCTGACCTCCGGATCCGCTTCTCTGGTTCGTTATAATGATGTGGACATCGGCAACAGCAGGTTCCGAAACAAAATTTACAAATCGCATATTACGGCGCAGGTAATCCATGTCGAGCCGGATTCCCTCTACATAGATCTTTAATTTTTCTTCGCGTTTGGTATACGATTTTGCAGCTCTTGAAGGAATGTCTGAGTCGATGTTCTTTTCCCCGGCGTGTGTTACCAGACTGGTCAAGAATAGAAAAATGGATACGTAAATAATTCGAGATAGCATAATGATTCTCTGATTATTAGGTTTTTTAATGTTGGTCTAAAATTACGTCCAAATATAGCCTATTGATTTAAATAAATAAAAGACAGACGGGTTTTTCGGGAAATCTTTTACTTTACGTCCATAAACTGAGTCCAAATATGGCAGGAAGAGAAAAAAAATCGCGTAACAGGGGATCGGCAGGAAATCATCGAAAACAAGGCGATGATTTTTTAAGGCTGAATCTTCAGAGACCAGAGGTAAATGTAACCGATTCCGGTTTGCAGTATTTAATTGTTGAAGAAACAGAAGGACCAAAACCCGGTTTGTTTGATACAATTAGAATCCACCAACGTGCATTGTTGCTCGACGGTAAAATTCTCGAAGATACTTACCGGCAAAACCAAGCCGATGAAGTAAAAATTGAGGAGTTAATCGAAGGTTTACAGGAAGGACTGCAAATGATGTCTGAAGGCAGCCGATATAAATTCTGGGTGCCATCCGATCTGGCCTGGGGAAGGAAGGGAACAGGAAACAAAATTCCACCAAACGCTGTGTTGAGTTTCGATATTCGCCTGGTGGAAATTTGCTGAACTGATTTCGACGCTTAAGGTAACTCAATGGGCACGTTCACTCCAAAAACAGAAAACGATGCCTGGTTGTTGCAACCTCCTGAATCGCCGGCAGGTTTATAGTCGATCTCACAGCTCAATTCGGAATCGTCCAGATTCACGGAAAGTACCCCTTCTTCTACCCAGCGGCAGCATACGCCAACAATCAAGGGTTCTCCTGTCGTCATGGTGTAAGTATAACCTTCAGAACTTGTCCCCCAGTGCGATCCTGAAATTTTGTATTTATCGTCGCACAGCTGGTCGGCATTACCGGTTAATGCGAAATGCGTATCATAACCCTCGATCCATTCGCGGGTTATTTCCTGTTCAAAATAGAATACCTTTTCAGTTGGCGTAGTTATCATACCATCAGTGACAAAACACTGATATTCCGGATGTCCGTTAGAATTTTTGCCCATATATTTTATGGTCTGGCTACCTTCCACCTTGTTATCGTCGTGATAAAAGTCGGAAAATGTAATTTCCCAAACAGCTCCATCTACATCGGGGAAATCATGTGCGGTAATGATCATTTTCCCCCGTCTTTCGTGCCCGTCCATGCCGGTAATGTTCTCAGGTCCATAATTTACGCTAATGGTTTTGGGCCAGCTCGTCAGATCCATCGGATCGATCGAAATTTGAGGAGAACCTTCGGGCGCAGGTGCTTGTGCACTTTTGTTTAAAAGTCCTTCTGCTTGCAGACCGGCACGGGTGGCTTCTTCCTGGGTGCCGGCATAAATGCTGTATGCAATTGCAGCTTCATTTAACAGGGTTTGCGCTTCACCTTCGTTCATCGTTTTCTTGTCGACATCTTTGCACGACAAAATGACAAGTAGTGAAAAAGCGCTAAGAATGATAATTGTGTTTTTCATAGTTAAGAATTTGAATTAGACTAAATGCATTAACATAACGGAAACCAGAGCTTTCTATTGTTTCAAAACTCTATCACCCAACTTCTGTTCGGGTAAAGTAAATCAATTATTTATAAAGAATTATCAGTTTTTATTTTTTGTTAGGACTGTTGCATATTTTGGAATATAAAAAAAGCCGTTCAAGGTCGAACGGCTTTCCAGTATATCTTTTGAGATTCTATTAATAGAATTTCGCTCTTTTGTCAACAATTTCCACTGCATTGCGATGCGCCTGGAAGACTTGTGAAGAAGCCCTGTAATTCAGGGTTTGTGCCAGTCGGGTTTTTTCGGCATCCAGGCTTCCTGTCGGATTTTCACTTTCCGAGGTCACCATGACCACAAATACACCATTATTTCCTTTAACCGGTTCAGAAACCTGATCAACATCCAGTGAAGCTACCGTCCCGATTACTGCGGGTTCCAGTCCCACTCCGGGAATGGAGAATGAGTTAAAGTTGATTCCGTTTGCACTTTGAACTTCTGTATCAAGGGTCGAGGCAACTTCTGCCAGCCCGGTATTATCACCCAAGGCTGCTTTGGCTTTTTCAACTAATAAATCGGCTTTTTTCTCTTTGGTAACCGCCAGTTCAACACGCGGACGTACATCTTCGAGTGGTGCAATTCCTTCTTCTGTAACCTGAGTTAGTACAGCAATTACAAAGTTATCGCCCAGTTCAAATATCGGTGAGCCCTGTGTCGTATGCAGTATCGCATTTTCTTCCGTCTCGTATGCAGCTCTGATCAACACTCGTGCATTCTCCAGGCCTGCAATGTCACGATCGTTTTCGCCAACCGTGGCAACACGCTTCGTAAGTTTCTGTTCGGCTATGGTTGCATCAAACGCTTCACGGGTAGTATTGTTACCGGCGAATTCGCTGGCTTTGGCATATACATTCTGGTATGTTTTGGTACTCGGCACCACGTTTCTTACCACGTAAGCTACCTGAACCTGCGGAGTCAGTTTGCCAAGGTCGGTGGTTTGTACCACGTGGATACCAAATTGAGTGGTAACAATCGTCACTTCTCCTTTTTTATTGTTAAAAGCTGCCTCTTCGAAAGGTTTTACCATCTGGTTACGCTGAAACCAACCAAGGTCACCACCATTGATTGCCGAACCCTGATCGGCTGAATTCTCGCGGGCCAGTGCAGCAAAATCAGCTCCGTTTTCAATCATTGTTTTCAAGCTGTCTGCCAGTGCCTGTGCGGCAACCAGTTCAGCCTGTGTATTTACCTGAAGCAGAATATGACGGGCTTCAACCGAATCGGGCATCATTTCCGATTTATGAAGTTTGGCCAGTTTAAAGGCATCGCCATCCGCGTAAGGTCCGAAAACGTCACCTACTTCAGTATTCTCTTCAAATACCCACTGTGCGATATTTTCAGGAAGCTCTGCTTCTTTGTACCAAACATTTTCAAAGCTTTCGTCAGAATTGGCATTAACGAATTGTACATCATCTTCGGTAGCTGCGAAATCGCTTTTGATGTCTTCGATCCACTTCTCTGCATCGGCATAATCTGCTTCAGACGGCGTTACCGGGTAAGTGATGTATTCAATTCTTCTGCTTTTTTCCTGCTCGTATTCTTCCTGATGCGCGTTGTAATAATCACGCAGATCTTTGTCGGTCACGGTTACTTCGTCATCCGAAACTGAAGCAAACGGCAAATTTACGTAGTCGAAATTAACCGTTTTAGCAGCTGCCTGCAGGCTGTTTTCGGCTTCCTGTGAAGTAACGAAAAGACCTTTACCTACCATCGATGCATATTTGCTTTGTTTGCGTTCGGCAATGATCTGATCTTCCAGGTTCAACCAATAGGCACGGTCATCCTGGTTTACAGCACCACTTTCCAGGTTTTTCAGGAAACGAACCACTGCCGCGCGGTCGAACTGACCGGTTTCCGGATTACGGAACAATTGCTGGATAATGGGGTGGATATTTGAACCCTGCAGCATGTCGAACAATTCATCGGAACTGACATCAATTCCAAGATCGTCGTACACTTCTCCCATCACAATTTTGTTAATGTTTTGGTTCCAGGTTTGTTCCCTTACCTGTGCCCACATATTGTCGTCTAACTGGGTGGTTTGATAATTCTGTTTGTATATCTCACCCATTTCTTCTACATCTTTCTGAAAGTCAGGATACTGAATGGATTCACCATCAATTACACCCACTTCTAAACGGTTTCTCTGAAACATCGACGAACCCCCTTGCAACATGTCGCCAAGGATAAATGCTGCCAATGAAACACCGATTACAATTGCTACTAACAATCCTGCTCTCGTTCTGATTTTTTGTAACGTTGCCATTGATTTACAGTTATTTTAATGCAAAATTTGTTTGAAATTTTCGAGCTACGAAGATAACAATTTTAACTATTTAACCACTTTATTTGATTTTTTTCTTGGTCGAAGATTTATGTGTGATTTAAATGGCTGGAATTGAATAAAATAGGCTTGTGTTTCCGCAGTTTTTAATTTTCTGAAATCGTAAGTTTCACCAGTTCGATTTTGGTATTAGTGGCTTTTAATATTTTGAAATGGAATTTTCCGATCTTGATCACCGAATTGATCTTGGGAATACTTTCGTGGTAATAAAGGATGTAACCGGCAAGTGTTTCAAATTCCTCGGTTTCGGGAAGCTCGAAGAAATATTTCTCGTTTAGCAGATCGATTTCAGCTCTTCCCGAAAAAATGTATTCATTCTCGTTGATCTTCCGTTCCACAATATCACTGGTATCGTGCTCGTCTTCAATCTCTCCGAATATTTCTTCCAGAATGTCTTCGCTTGTTACCATACCCGATGTGCCGCCAAATTCGTCGACAACAATGGCAATGCTGCGATGCTCCTGAATGAAGGTGCTTAGCAGTTTGTTGGCCGGCATGGTTTCGGGAACAATCAGCACTTTTTTGATATATTCCTCTATTGATTCCGGATTCTGAAATAATACCGAAGAATGCACATAACCGATAATGTTATCTGTATTTTCCTTGAAGAAAAGAATCCTTGAATAACCGGTTTCTACAAATTTCTGGCGAAGATCACTGATCGATGCTCCAATTTCCAGCATTTCGATTTCGGTCCGGGGGACCATAATTTCGCGTAATTTAACCTTCGAGAAGTCTAGCGCATTTTTAAAGAGCTTGATCTCGGTCTCCACGTTTTTTTCCATTTGTTCGATCAATGCCGAATCGCTTTCCCGCACGAATTCGTCAAGGTCGACGCGACTGAATACCGGGTTTTTGTTTTCGACGTTTAAGTCAGTTTTCAAAATCCGTTTTAGCAAAAGATTGGCAATCGAAATGGAGAATCTACTGATGGGATAGAACAAGATATAGAAAAATGCCAGCGGTAGCGAAAAGATATTCAGAAAGGTATTGGGGAAAAGCCTGAACAATGTTTTCGGCAGAAATTCGGAAAATAACAGGATGATCAGCGTAGAGATTACGGTTTGAAACAATAAAATTACGGACTCTGACTGGATATATATTTCGAGGAAAGGTTCGAGCAAAGCGGCAAAAGCAATACCGTAAATAACCAAGGCGATGTTGTTTCCTACCAGCATGGTAGCAATGTACTGGCCGGCATTTCCTGTTACCATTTTTAATATTCGAGAGTTAAACGGATCGGATTGCTTATCGAGTTCAAGGCGCAGTTTATTGGCCGAAACAAAAGCGATTTCCATACCCGAAAAGAAGGCCGAAAGTAAAATGGTAATGAATATCAGTAAGTAAAGGCTCATGCTAAATTTTCATTTAAACCGGACGGCTTTATCGCTTTCAACCGGGTTTGGCAATTCCGGAGGGTTGGTGTTGTTTTGTCCTTCAGTTTGTGGTCCGGTTTGTTTTTTGTTTGTGTTATCCACCGATACGTAGATTACACCTTTTGGGTTTTTTATTTTCCAATTCAACATATCCTGATCGGAGGTAAGACCTATTCCCGTGATGATCTGGTCTTCGCGAATAATCTTAACAAATTCTTCCGTATGGATTTTTTCGCTTTTCTCATCCAGGATTAAATGTTCGGTTTTCAGCGAATCGCCACGGGCATTGGTAACCACCACATTGTTTTTGGCTTCCCAGCGCTGCTCCTTTTCAAATTGCTTGGCATAATCTGCTCTCAGAGTAGAAGTAATATTTTTTTTGGCATCATACTTCACAATATCGATACCCTCAGGGAATTCAAAATAACTTTGTCCGTCGTTTTCGTAGCGATATAGTTTGGGCGCTTTAAGAGAATAACGAATCTGTCCCGAATCGGTTACGGTGGTTTCAAAGTTGGTTGCTTCCTGAATCGGCAAGTTTTCAGGAGAACTAAAGGCTTTAATTTCCGCGAGGTTGTTACTTTCGCAGGCACAGAAAAGTATTGCAGCCCCCGCCAGGAGAACTGCAATACCCGTATTTTTCAGCAATATTAAGCTATTAGAACCTGACTTTTGTATTTTCATTTATCCATCCTCCCACATGATAGGATGCACCTTCCTGGAGACCTTCCATGAATGCGTCCTCTTTGTTGGGGAAATATTTCCGGTACTGTGCCAGTTTGGATGATGCATCGATTGCACAGTCGTCGCCACGTCTTGCTTTTGAGAAATAGTCACATGCTACCCAGAATACAGCAGATTTTTCCAATTCGCTTCCCTGGAATTTTTGCGAAGCAGAAGCATAAACATTTCCGATTAGCATATTGGCTTCGCAAAGATCAGGATTCAGTGAAAGTGCCTTTTTTGCGTCCTGAACGGCGCCCTGGTAGTTGTTCATTCGCACGTAGCGTAACAGTCCACGTTCGTAATAATAAGTGGCTAACAGTTCATCATCGGTTTCCTGATCGATGGCCATTTGGTAATATTCACGCGCTTTATCCATTTCATCTCTTTTCAGGTAGCGACGCGCCATATTAAAGGCAGCTTCTGCCGATGGTTCCAGTTCATATAACCTTTCGGTTGCATCTGAGAATAGTGCAGTTTCGGTACAGTTAGCACGACCTAAACGACGCAACATGGTTTTAATGAAGTCGATGTCGTCTTTGTTTTCTTTAAAATCATCGGCATAAATTTTCACCAGCACATCGCAGTCGGCAGCTCCCGATTTTCCAAAAATTTCTTCAATATATGGTAATACCTGATCCCTGGTAGTTTCTACTATTTTTTCATCTTTGTTGTTTGCGATGATGTAATTAGCTATTGAGGTGCATTTTTCATAGTTTTCCACCACTTTTTCTTTTGGAAGTTCTCCCAGTTTGTAAAGAGCAACTGTGGTTTGCATCAATAGTACAAGTACCGGAGGTTCGGTTTCATTTCCCTGTAATTCAACAGATTTGCTGAGGTATTCAAACCCCGCTTTATGTATTTGCTTCAATTCGTCAGCTTCCGGGGTGTTCCCGTTATCGGCATGCAATTTATATCTTAACCACGCTGTTCCTTTTCTTCCCAGCACAAAACCTTCCTGCCCAAAATACTTTATACGTGTATCGTGCAGTTTCATGTATTCACTGAGCAGTTTTTCGCGTTCTTCATCAGTTTTGGCCTTCTCAATCATATCTTCATACATTTTTGCACCTTGTATGTATATATTGGAAGTTGATTTTGGGAACTGTTTCAAAATCTTTTTCCAGTGAGGCATAGCCGATTTGTAATCACCCTGCTTATAGAATTCGGTGTAAAGCGAGTATTCGTTCATGAAATCCTGGTTTTGCTGCTTGATCAGGTCTTCAGCCGAACTCAGGTTCACTTCTGCACTTCCTGTATTTGCGGAACCGTCACCTGAAGGGATCTCTCCGCTAATGGCAAAGTCAATAACATTTGGAGAATTCTCGTCCAAATCGAGTTTCTGGGTTTCTCCTGTAGCCATGGAAGTGAATTTAATCCACTTCGATTTATCGTCGGCTTCCAGTTCGTACTTTCCGTCAAAACCGGTTAACATGGTCCCACCTTTGTGGATTTCCACAGTGATTCCGGCAGCGGGTTCACCGTCCGAATAAACCGTGCCCTTAATTACTCTTTGCGCCTGTGCGGTCGTTACGCCGGCTAAAACAACCGCTGCCAATAAGAGTGTTATGCGAAATAAAGCTTTCATAATAGTTTTTTATTTGTCTATAATTTTAATCTATCCTGCGCTGAATGAACCATAAATCGTGCAAATTTGCACTTAAGTTAACTTTTGCATAATCCTCGCGTACTAATCCGTAACTTGTTGTCCCTCTTTTTCCAAACTCAGCTGAGATATTTATTGTTGAGTTCGAACGATATAACGGTAATCCAAGCCCAAAAGTTATGCCAAAGCTGTTTACCTGATGGCCATCGAATGCGTGGTACGTTTGCTCGTATTTAAATCCGGCCCGGTAAGCCATGCGTTTAAATGCACTGCGGATCGAAAACTTATCCGGAATCCATTCAGCTCCAAACGCAAATTTATTTAAATCTGTTAAAAACTCACTTTTTTCTCCAAAAAAGGTAGCTTCCGACCAGCCTTGATGGTAATAATCGATGTTCACCTCGTAAACATCTTTCTTAGAGAACGATATTCCCAGGCCGATGGTTGTCGGAAAAACGATTTCCGCTTTTTCTTCATCCTGGAAGAACAAGGTATCCTGATCAACAGCACCACCGTAATAAATGTTCTTTTGAACGATATCCGAGATCAGGCTGGTGTATGTAGGTTTGTTCTCAAAAACCGCACCCAGCACCAGCTGTTTGTCGTTTTTCAATGGCAAAATTGCCTGGGCTCCAAATTCCAGTCCAAAATCACGTACCCTGAGTTTCGAGTATCGTTGAAGCAGGTACATATCGGCATCGGCAAAAGTAAGTTCCGAGTTTCGGCTGAGGTTTCCAAAACGGTAGTTCAGATTAAATCCCATCGATAAATTTTTAATTGGCTGAATCGACAGTCCCCAAAACGCATCCGAAATGGTGCCTTCTCCATAATACCTTGTAAGGTATGCACCCGTATTTTCAATATCTTCGTTCGCCTGTGCATTGTATCCTACGTTTGAATAGGGAAGAACTCCTAAACTTGTAGCCATCCAACTGTTGATTCGAAAAGCCATCGCAAAATAATTGAAGTTAATGTCGTTGGATGACAAACTGCTGATATCGGTTTTAAAATCCGTGAAATATCCCTGCAAGCCAAATTCAAACAAAAAGTTGAGTGAATCGGTGGCGGTATACGAAGCGGGATTAGCTGTGTTTATCTGCAATGCATACCTGCTGGCCAGTGTGGCACCTCCCATGGCCGTCGAACGTCCGAAGCTATAACCTGAAAGATCGCCCAGCCCGTACCGCGAATATGGTGAAGTGGTGCTATTGTTAAATTGCGCAAATAACATAGCCGGGATAAATACTAACCCGGCAATCAAAAAACTTACTCTACTTATTCTCCCCATTATGTTCTAGAATGCGGTTTAAACCCAAGCTGATTAAATTAAAGTGTACAAAGAAAGAATTTTTTAATTTGTTATCAAAAAATTCGGCATCGCCTCCGGTTATAATAACTTTTAAATTTTTATAAAATTCTTTAAATGTGCTGATCGTCGTATCTACCTCGTACACAGTTCCATTTTGCACGCCGGCGCGGATAGCCTGCTCGGTTGTTGTTCCAAATAATTTATTGTAATCAGCCTTTTCAATTCTTGGTAATTTACCGGTGAACTGGTTCAGTGCTTTAAAACGCATTTCCAGTCCGGGCGAAATATTTCCTCCCAGGTATTTTCCCTCAGCTGTTAAAAGATCATAAGTAATGGCTGTTCCGGCATCAATTACCAGTACATTGGTCCCGGGGTAAAGATCATATGCGCCTACCACTGCAGCAATCCGGTCCTTCCCCAGTGTTTCAGGTGTTCTGTAACAATTTTGGACGGGTAGTGGTGTATCGGCGTTCAGTTCGATAACAATATCGAAATTTTGCTGAAGACTGTTGCGTAATTTATCAGGATAGTCTTTCACCGAAGAAAGGATTACCTTGTTCAGATCTTCATATTCCTGTTTCAGCATCTCAATATTGGCCGGGCTGAATTCTACAACCGGAACGGTAATGAGTACTTCCCCACGATTGAAAACCGAAAACTTTGTACGCGTGTTGCCTATGTCAATTACCAGGTTCATCAATCAATTATCCGTTGACTAATGTCGAGTGCTTTTACCGAGTGGGTCAATGCCCCTATAGAAATGTAATCGACGCCGGTATGCGCAACCTTGCGGATTCGTTTCTGCGTCATGTTTCCCGAAGCTTCAATTTTTACCCGTTTATTGATGATTTTAACGCATTCTTTCATCTTCGACGAACTCATATTGTCGAGCATAATTATGTCGACATCGGCCGCCAGTGCTTCTTTTACCTCATCCAAATTGCTTGTTTCCACCTCAATCTTAATGCTCTTTGGAACGCGTTTCCGGATGGCTTCCACTGCCTGAGTTATTCCTCCGGCCACTTTTATGTGGTTGTCTTTAATCATTACCATATCGTATAAACCAAAACGATGGTTGGATGCCCCTCCCATTCGCACAGCATATTTATCGAGGTGGCGGTAGCCGGGCAATGTTTTGCGGGTGTCCAGTATCTCAACTTTGGTTCCTTCGATCTCTTTCATGCAACGGTTGGCATAGGTAGCAATGCCGGAAAGGCGCTGTAAAAAATTCAAAGCTTTCCGCTCGCCGGTGAGCAGGGCACGATAGTTCCCTTTGAATTCAGCGATAATATCGCCTGGTTTTACTTCACTGCCATCCGGCAGTAATTCTTTCCATTCGAGGTTGCTGTCGAATTTTTTAAAAACCATTTCGGCTACCGGAAGACCTGCGATCACACCTTCTTCCTTGGCAACCAGTTGTGCTCTTCTGTTTTCCACCGGGTCGATGAGGTTATTGGTGGTTATGTCGCCATCGCCAATATCTTCGGCATAGGCCAGATCGAAAAGAACTTCTGCCGATCGTAATGTTTTCTCGTCCATCATAGCTTTAATCTCTTACGTTTGCGAAACAAATTTCTTTTTCTTTTTCCTGAATGATGTGCACCTTAAAATCCGGGTTTTCCTTTTGAAAATCTTCACGAATGTGTCCACCTCTGCTTTCTTCCCTTATCAGTGCGGCCTGAGCAATAAGCTTGCAGATGGAAGCTGTATTTCTAATTTTTAGGATATTGTGTTCCCCGTTTTCAGGGTCAAATGTATTTTCTATTTCAATAAAGCGTTCAAGTGCATTCTGAAGCGATGCCTTGTTGCGCACAATTCCCAGGTTTTCTGACATCAGTCCGGCAAGTTCGTTCTGGTACTTCAGGAACAATTCTTCGTTTGCCCGATCGATATGAACAGGCTCCGGCAACTTGAAACTGGTAATTCTGGCTTGTTGTTTCGCCGCTTTTTCACTCGCGCGTTTACCAAATACCAGGCACTCGAGTAATGAATTGCTTGCAAGGCGATTGGCGCCCATAACTCCGGTAGAAGCCACTTCTCCGCAAACAAAAAGGCCCGAAATATTGGTTTCAGAATCGAGATTGGTGCGCACTCCGCCTACCATGTAATGTGCCGCCGGCGAAATGGGCAACAGGTCCTTGGTCATGTCGAAGCCGTAATCCTTCAGGTGCCGGTAAATATTACTGAAACGGGTTCTTATTTTCTCTTTATCGAGATGTTTTAATGAAAGGAAAATATGCTTCTTCCCCGATTTCTGTATCTGTCGGAATATGCTGTAAGCCACCACATCGCGGGGAGCCAGTTCTGCCAGTGGGTGAATGTCTTTCATAAAGCGCTCGCCTTTGTGGTTGAGCAGCCAGGCTCCTTCGCCACGAACAGCTTCACTGATTAGATATGCTTCCTTCCCCGGCACATACAAGGCTGAAGGATGAAACTGTATGAACTCGAGATCGGCAATTTGGGCTCCGGCCTCGTAGGCCAGCGCAATACCATCGCCGGTGGCCGTATGTGGGTTGGTTGATCGTTCGAAAATTCTCGACAGACCCCCCGTAGCCATTATGACGGCACCCGATTTAAATACAATGTTTTTTCCGTTTTTAAAATCGTAACACTGAACCCCCTGCATGGTGTTATCCTGCTGAAGCAGCTTCAACGCTGCAACGTATTCGAATGCCTGAATGTTCTTTTTCTTCCTGACTAAACCGAGTTTAAAACAGGTCAGTTCTTTTCCTGTTGCATCGCCGCCCGCATGTAAAATACGACGTTTGCTATGGCCGCCTTCCAGACCCAGCACAAAATTTCCGTTCTCCTTGTCGAATGGCATACCCAGGTCGATGAGTTCGAGCACCCGTTCACGTCCTTCGTTAACCAGGACCTCCACTGCATCGCGGTCGCAAATTCCACGGCCGCTAACAAGGGTGTCGCGCAAGTGTTGCTGTGGAGAATCGTTGTCGGCAATGGCGGCGGCTATTCCTCCCTGCGCATAATAGGAGTTGCTGGTATCGAGTTGCGATTTTGTAACAATCGCCACCGATCCATAGCGGGCAGCATGATAGGCAGCAGAAAGACCTGCCAGTCCGCTTCCGATTACAACCGTATCAAATTCAAGTATTTGCATCTTCAAATGCTTGCTGTTAAGCAGCCTGCAAAGTTAGCATTTCTTTCAAGCAATTGCATAATATTTACCACGAATGCAAGACACCCGTGCGAAAATGTGTTTTCCCAGAGAATTTTATCGGATAGCTAATTAAACCTTAAGGTTTATTTCAAGTCTTTCATTAGGTCTGCTTCTTATGCCGGCAAATGAACATGCGTCATATTCAAACTGTTACACAAAAAACGTTTTTGTGTGAAATTTTTTGTTGTTTTGTGCGCTGAAAAAATTAAAATAAGAATCACAGAAAACTAACGCGTTACTATCATGAGTTGGAGAAAAATCACTTTTGTTGTTGTTGCTCTTATCGTTTTGTTAGGAGGTTCAGCAGCTCTTTCTGAACTATTTGTTTCGATGAAACCCGAGCCACCGCGTAAACCCGAACAGACCTTGAAACGGTTTGTAAAGGCAGCAACAGTGGAGTATACTGATATTGTGTCGCCACTGACCGTCCAGGGACGCGCCGTTTCGGGAAGTGAAGTAGTGCTGGTGGCGGAGGCTGCCGGCAAAATTGAGCCCGGATCAGTGCGGCTGAGAAAAGGGACACGTTTTAAAAAGGGGCAGCTATTGGCCACCATTTACAAAGATGAAGCAGAACTGGCTTTGAAAGCACGGAAAAGTAATTTCCTGACGACCATGATTTCGCTATTGCCCGATTTAAAAGTAGATTATCCCGAAGCATTGCCGACCTATGAGGCCTTTTTCAGGCAAATCGATCTCAACAAGGATTTACCTGAATTGCCCGAAGTGACAGATGAAAAACTAAAAATATTCCTGGCCAGCCGGGGAGTTTTCAATGAATATTTTGGCATTAAGCAAGACGAGAAGCGATTGGATCGTCACTCGCTATATGCCCCTTTCGATGGTACTTTCACTCAGGTGAATTACGAAGTTGGAGCCTATGTGAACACCGGCGCTCAGATTGCCCGTATGATCAGAACCGATCACATTGAAATTGAAGTTCCTGTTCCGAACGGTGATAGCAAATGGATTAAGGTTGGTGATAAAGTTGAAGTTTACGACAAAAACAGTGAAGGATCCAAAGAAGGTACGGTAGTACGTAAATCCAATTTTATCGATCCGAACACACAGATGAGAAGTATTTTTGTACAGGTAATCAGTACGCCTGATGATGAGTTGCTTACCGGTGAATACAAGGTGGTTGATTTTCCCGGGCAGACCATCCCAAACGCCATGGAAATTCCGCGCAACGCCGTTTTTAATTACAACGAGGTTTACGAAATTGTCGACGGCAAGTTGAAGAAAATGGTGATTAATATTCTGAAGACAAATGAAACTACCCTTGTTTTTAATGGTGTTGAAGAAGGAAGTAAGATCGTAATTGAGCCGCTGATTAACGTGAAAGAAAATACGCCCGTTGGAATACTTGGTGAAGAAGAGCCGATGCAACAAAACAAGGGACAGCAAAAACCTAACAATGAGCAAGCTTAGTTATGAAGAAGTTAATTGAGATTTTTGTCCGTTTCCCGTTTTATGCTAACCTTATTCTGATCTTTTTTGTGATTGTAGGCGGCATTAGCCTTTACTCCATGAAAAAGTCGTTCTTCCCTGAACGTGAGTCGCATTTCATTAATGTCAGCGTTTTCTATCCCGGTGCTTCACCGGTTGAGATGGAAGAAGGGATCACCTCACGTATAGAAGAAGCCGTTCGTGCAATTCCCGGAATTTACGAAATTACTTCGGTGTCATCTGAAAACAGTGCTCGGGTGACCATAGAAATTGAACCGAGTTATGATATCGATGAGGCACTAATTGAGGTAAAAAATGCGGTGGATGGAATTTCGGCATTACCGACAGCCGCTGAGCGACCTATCGTTGCGAAAACACGTACTACTTCTCCGGCGGCACGATTGCTGGTTACTGGTGATGTTGACCTGATGACACTGAAAAGTTATGCGCAGCAGGTGGAAGAAGATTTTCTTTCTTCGGGCCTGATGAGCCAGGTGTCGATATCAGGATTTCCTGCTTTAGAGATTTCGGTGGAAGCCCATGAAGAAGATATGTTGCGTTATGGTTTTACGTTTAACGATTTGCAGAGTGCCATTTCGAACAATAACCGAGATATTTCCGGAGGTCAGATTCGTTCGCAGGACGAAGAACTGCTCATCCGCCTGCGTTCGCGTAGTTCCGATCCGAACAAGATTGGGAATATTATTTTACGCGGCGACCCCGATGGTAGCATCATCCGCATTCGCGATGTTGCAGAGGTGAAGATGAAATTCTCAGATGTACCCAATAAGGCACTCGAATTTGGTAATCCCGTGATTAACCTGCGTGTCAACAAACTGATAACCGAAGATCTCGATGAAATTGATAAATACGTTAAAGAATACGTTCAGGATTTCAACAGTAAAAATTACGGGGTTGAGCTGATCCTGCAGCGTTCTTATCTTGATGTTTTAAAAACCCGACTCGCTTTGTTGTACACAAACGGGGGTCAGGGATTAATACTTGTTGTGCTCATTCTGGGTATCATGCTAAGTACACGCCTTTCATTATGGGTGGCCTGGGGAATTCCGGCGTCTTTCCTTGGCATGTTCGTTGTTGTAAATGCTATGGGAATTACCATTAACATGATGTCGCTTTTTGGTATGATCCTGGTAATCGGTATTCTTGTCGATGATGGAATTGTGATCGGGGAGAATATATTCCAGCATTTCGAACGAGGGAAAAGCCCGATGCGTGCTGCTGTTGACGGTACCAACGAAGTTGTACCTGCGGTTATCACATCGGTGTTAACCACCGTCGTAGCTTTCTCTCCACTCATATTTATCACTGGCCGTATGGAGATGATGTTTGAGATGGCTGTGATCGTGATCTTCAGTTTGCTGGTTTCGCTGATCGAAGCTTTTTTTGTATTACCGGCTCACCTTGGCAACAAGCATGTTTTGAACCGAAAAGTATTACATTCAAAAGCTACTGGTCTGCGAAAATACATTGAGAAATTCTTTTCATGGCTACGTGATTATGCATATGATGGTGTATTGAAACTGGTAATCGAATGGCGATACATTGTGATTGCTGTTCCGGTAGCTATGATCATTATTACACTGGGTTTGATCGGTGGGCAGATCATTAAAACCACCTTTTTCCCGCGCATGGAATTCGACGATTTCAACATTAATGTGGCATTCACTCCCGGTTCGGGCGAGCGACAAACAATGGAATACCTTGAGCGTTTCGACAGTGTGGTTTGGCTGGTGAATGGAGAGTTAATGGAGAAATATAACGACACTGTGCCAATCATCGAAAGCAGCATCATTAATCTTGGCTCAGGGTTCGATCGGTCGGAAAGTGGTGCACATACCGGAAATGTGGATGTTTCACCAAGAAATTCGGAAGAGACCGGAATCAGTTCGTTCGAAATTATCGAAAGTATTCGAAAACATTTAGGTACAATTCCCGAAGCTGAGAAATTTACGATTGGTGCCCGAAGTCGTTTTGGTTCACCGGTTTCAGTTGGTTTGCTCTCGAGAAACATTGAGGAGCTGGAAGCAGGCCGTGATTTTGTGATGGAGCGCCTGCATGATTATCCTCAGCTAAAAGATATTGTGAATACCAATGCGATGGGTAAAGAGGAAATCCGGCTGAAACTGAAACCCAAAGCCTACATGCTGGGATTGAACGAAAGCTACATTGCCAACCAGGTACGACAGGCTTTTTATGGTGGCCAGGCACAACGTTTACAGGTTGGGCGCGACGAAATTCGAATATGGGTGCGCTACCCGGCCGAAGGAAGAGAAAAGCTCGGGCAACTGGAGAAAATGAAAATTGTGACTGCCCAGGGCGAATATCCGTTCTCAGAACTGGTGGACTATGAAAAGGAACGTGGCCCTGTTAATATCAATCGTTTCAATGGTAAACGGGAGATCAGAGTAAATGCCGACATGGTTGATCCCGATGCTTCAGTTACCGAGATGCTCGATCTGGTAAAAGCAGAGGTCATCCCTGAACTGAATGTAATGTATCCGGGAATTCAGGTACAATTCCAGGGACAACAGCGAGAAAGTGAACGTAATATGGGCGATTTGATGTTCCTTTTCCCAATGGCATTTTTAGCCATCATTTTTATTCTGATGGTGAACTTTAAATCCTTCGAACAACCCATCATCATTCTGATCATGATCCCGATTTCTATTCTAGGAGCAGTCTGGGGACACGGCATCCACGGAAAACCTTTGTCGATTTTGAGTTTGTGGGGTATTGTGGCTTTGACCGGTGTAATTGTGAATGATGCTGTAGTATTTTTGGCTAAATATAACCTGCTGATCACCGAAGGAAAGAAGGTGAAAGAGGCAATTATCGAATCCGGAAAATCAAGGTTACGACCCATTATATTGACCACGTTGACCACTGCTTTTGGATTGTATCCCCTTATCCTGGAGAAAAGTTTTCAGGCACAATTCCTGATTCCAATGGCCATCTCGCTGGTTTACGGAGTAGCGTTTGGAACATTCTTTATACTGCTGTTCTTCCCGGCACTTATAATTGTGTTAAACGATGTCAGACGGTTTGTTAAAGAAATATGGACAGGTGAAAAAGTGGAACGTGAACATGTTGAAATTGCCTGGCAACACGCACAACGCAGAATCGATGATACCATTGATGTTACACACGAAAACCAAGAACATGAAAGTCATTAAAATAATTATCATCTTCTTTTTCATTGGATTAACGGCTGGGGCGCAGCAAACGCTCTCGCTCACCGATGCCTTAACAAAGGCGCTCGAAAATAATTACGGAATTCTTCTGGCACGCGGGAATGAGAAGATATCAAGTATCCAGAACAACTGGGGAACAGCCGGGCGTTATCCGTACATTAGCCTCTCGGCCAGTGACAATAATTCTTATAACATTCAGGAAGGCGATGATAACATCAATAACCGCTTCACGGGAGGTGTTGCACTTAACTGGACCCTCTTTGATGGTTTTTCGGTGAAGATCAGCAAAACGCGACTCGAGGAACTCGAAAACCTCTCGAAGAATAATACCGCGCTGTTGGTCGAAGGTACCATACAGTCGGTTATTCTGGCTTATTATGACGTATTGCTGCAAAAAGAAAAACTGGCCAATGTTGAAGTGGTGATGGAACTTTCGAGCGATCGTTACGATCAGGCTCAGCAGCGCAAAGAATACGGATCGGCAGTAACTTACGACGTTTTGCAGGCACAAAATGCTTACCTCGAAGACCGCGCCAATTATCTATTGCAGGAAGTTGCCTATAAAAACTCGAAACGTAACCTGGCCTATTTAATGGCCGAAAAAGAAGCGATTGATTACGAATTCACCGAAACTTTCGAACCCGTGCTGGAAGAATACAACCTGGCCGATCTACGTGGACAGATGCTCGAGAACAATAAAAGTATACAGAGCCAGTATATTAACCTGCGTTTACTGGATAATGAAATTGCTGCAACTAAAAGCAATTATTCGCCCAGCCTGAATTTTAGTGGTGGTTTTACAGGTACCACAACACGCATTAAACCGGAAGATATGGATGCGAGCTGGAGCAAAAATGCCACACTTTACGGCAATTTTACACTTAGCTGGAACCTGTTCAGCGGCGGAAATCGCAAGCGTGCGGTACAGATCGCCGAGATTGACCGGCAACTGGCCGATGTTGAAATGACAGACATTCAGCACGACCTGGATAATCGACTTGCCAATTTGTACGAATTTTACCAGGTGCGGAAAGAATTGCTGGTGCTGGCCAAAGAGAATCTCGAGGCCGCTCAGCTCAACCTGCAGATTTCGAGAGAGAAATTTGAATCGGGAGCTATTAATTCTTTCAATTACCGCGATGTACAGCAAATTTATCTGAACGCTGCTCAGGGTGAATTACAGGCTATCTATTATTTCATCGATGCACAAACCTCCTTGTTGCGTTTGGCAGGGGTAATCGTACAGGAATATGAATAGCGAATGATCAGGCAGGTTTATAATAAGCCTGCCTGATTATTCGATCACCATGCCGTCGCGACCAACAATCACTTCGCCATTGTATTTGGTGGCAATTTCCTGCAAAAGATCTTCTTCGCTGTCGCCCCAAAACAAAAGATGATACAGCACCAGTTTTCCCGGTTTTACTTTATGGGCCAGTTCTCCCAGTTCCAGAGTAGAAGTGTGATTTGCCGCATGGTATTTTTTCCAGAACTCATTTCGTTTGGTCCAGCGATGATAGGAATAAACTTCGTGAATGAGAATATCTACACCAGATGAAAATTTCAGTATATTTTCACAGGGACGTGTGTCGCCTGAAATAACAATGACTTTATCGGGGGTAGTAAAACGAAAACCAAAAGCATTGGGCCAACTTCCATGAGCCACTTTAAATGCTTCTACCTTAACCAATGAATCGGTATAAACGGTACCGGTCTCTTCAAATTCATGAGTGATCGCTTTCCAACCGTTTTCGTTGGCCGGTTCCAGCCCGTTCAAACGGTAATCAATATCTGCTTTATACGCTTCAACAATATGGTCTGCTAGATGCTTTGTTCCCACAGGCCCATAAATCTCCAGAGGTACATTTCGCTCGAGCACCCATGGCGTTAAAAGCAAATCGGGCAAGCCGATGGTATGGTCGGAATGCAGGTGGGTTAAAAATGCAATACGCAGATTTTTTGCGTTCAACTGAGGATAATTCCCACCATATTGTGGTGTCATGCGTGCAGCCTGTCGCACTACTCCCGCTCCAAAGTCGACCAGGTAGGCCTTGTCTTCAACAACAATGGCAACGCTGCTTCCGGCATGGTCGGGATCGGGATTTGGTGTTCCTGTGCCCAGCAGAATAACCTTGGTTTGAGCAGCTGAGAAAGAAGCTAGCATTGCTACAAACAATAAAAGAGCGATGTGTTTCATTCGTCGGAATTTATTTCATAACATCTCTAATATAAGGAAATTGATTGCGAAATTTGTATTTGGCTTTGGCTAGCGAACGAAAAAAGGGAAACCGTATATGCGATTTCCCTTTTTCTAACTCAGGACCTCACAAGTTATTTTTTCCCAGCCGATGCTACATCAATCACTCTGATGATTTGGGTTCCTGAAAAATCATTACCAGTCTTGGTAGTGCCAGTTAGTGTTAGTTTGTTGTCGCCTAAAACAAGAAGATCAGCATAATACAAGTCTATAACTTCTTCCATATTGAATTTGGCGACGAACTGACCCCGACTGTCTGATTTCCACCAGGCGATCGGTACATCATTCAATAATACCGTAGCACCGTCAACAGCGCTGTATGCAATGTCGGTGTGCACGGTCACCACTGTTCCTTCACTTTGAATGTTTAGCACATTTGGTGCTACGTCAATTTCAATCGTTAATTGTGCAGAAGCAAATCCTGCACTTAAGATCATTACAATTGCGGTTGTAAATGCTAACCGCAGAAAACTGATTTTTGGTTTCATAGTAAAAGTTTTAGTTGAACTTTGGTTTGTAAATAAGATGGATTAAATGTACTGAAATATCACGAATAAATGTGATAGATTTATTCTAAATTAGAGAGTTGTGGTGATTTAAAGGTTGTTTAATACTGTCATTTGTTCATGAATTGCCTGCAAATTGGGAAGAAATGGCGGTCGTGAGTATTTGGGCGTCACTTTGTTGCGTTGAATATTTTTTCAAAATTTAGTTGAGATACGATTTTAAGATTCAACCTGACAAAATGTAATCATAGAGATGAGTGTCTTGCCATGCACTAATTTTAGAGGCTTATTTATTTTTAATGATCGAATTTCTTTCCCGGCTAACCAGCAATTGTGTAACATCAGGCCGGGAATAATGTCCGGCGGGATCGAAGTTCTGTCGTTCTTCCAAAATTTTTCGGAAGTCCAATTCAGCCGTAAGTATTCCTTCAGTGTTTGACTGCGGTTCGATGATCCACTGGGCATCCGGTCCTGACAGGCACGATCCGCCATCGGCCATCACATCTTCACTGTTTTCCATGATCAGATCTGAATGCGGGATGTACGATGGAATATCGCTTTTTCGCATCAAACCCGACACTGAAATTACATAGGATCTGGCTTCTTCTGCAATGAAACGGGTTATGTTATTGGTGTTGCGCACGTTTCCCGGCCAAAGTGCTATGTGCAGGTCTTCTCCCAGTCCATACAATGATGCTCTTGACAGCGGCATCCAGTTCTCCCAGCAGTTGAGTGCCCCGGCAGTAAAGTTTTTGAGTTTTTGAACCTGCAGGCCATGCCCATCGCCAATGCTCCACACCAGGCGTTCATCGTAAGTCGGCATCAGCTTTCGGTGGGTGTGCCTGATGTTGCCTTCCGCATCGATAAAAACCAGTGTACAATACAGGCTGTGACCCCCGCGGTCTACTGCCCGTTCGACGGTCCCCAGCACTACTGCTATCTTTTTCTTTTTCGCAATTTGGCATACTCCGTCAAGGTGCCCGGCTTCAATCTGAACGCCCTGCTCCACATAATGGGCATACATTTCTTTTTGAACCTTTGAATTAAATCGTGCCCCCTCGGTGCGCTCCACCCAAAATGGGTAACCGGGAACCAGCGCTTCGCCAAAAACCACCAGTTCGCAACCTTTCGTAGCCGCATTTTCAATAAAGCTGCATACTTTTTCCAGCGTTCGGTCACGGTCGAGCCAAACGGGAGCCATTTGTGCCAATCCGACTTGTAACAGATTCAAATCCTGTTTCATAATTAACTAATGCTTTTTTTCGATTCGATTATTACTTCTTTTACACAGGCGGCCGGCGATATTTCAAGCAGCCATTTTATGGTTTTGTAGAGGTCTTCCGGTTCAATCATTTCTTCGGCGCGAAGCGGAGTGCCTGCATCGAATGCCATTTTTGTATTTACCCAGCCCGGACAAAGTGCGGTTACCTTAATACCACGGGGTGTGAGTTCGCGGTACAGCGATTCGCTAAAACCAAGTATTGCAAATTTAGAAGCGCTGTAGGCGCCGCTGCCGGCAAAACCAACTTTCCCCGATCGAGAAACGATGTTGAAGATATTTCCCATACGTTGTTTTTCCATTAGCGGAACAATTTCCTTTGTGAGATTAAATTGCGCAATAAGGTTGGTGTCGATCATGGCTTTGAATTCGGCCTCGGAAAGTTCCAGCGTACCATCAATATATATCCCGGCATTGTTAACCAGCACATCTATTCGTCCGTAATCCGAGATGATCGCCTTTACGGTTTCCTTCATCTTTTGGGTATCGTTGATGTCCAGTTCACGAGTGGAAGGTGAAAGTCCTCCAGTATCGAGAATGTTCCGGGCAACGTTCTCCAGGTCTTTCGCCTTGCGGCCGATCAGGACGGTTTGAAAGCCCATACTGGCCAAACCATAAGCAACAGCTTCTCCAATTCCCTTTCCTGCGCCCGTAATTACTGCAATTCGTTTTTCTAAAATCATTCGGTGTTTTTGCTTAAAGATACGAGCTGTAGGACGGAAATAAAAATGGTAATAACTACAAAATCATAAAATGAAATCTCAATTTTATTCTTCACCTTGAAGGAGGACTGTATGTAAAAGCTCTGGATTAATCTGGCACTTCCAGTAAAAATCCACTCCCATGAATGTTTTTTATTTCCACGTGGGGATCGTCTTTCAGGTATTTGCGCAATTTGGTGATAAAAACATCCATGCTGCGGGCGGTGAAATAGCCGTCTTCACCCCAGATTTTGTTAAGAGCCGTTTCGCGGCTTAGCAATTCGTTTTTATTCTGGCAAAGCAGTTTGAGCAAATCAGCTTCTTTTGGTGAAAGTTTTTGTTTTTCGCTTCCGCGGGATATGCTTCTCAGTTTGGAATCAAATTCATAGGACCCGATCGTAAAAATCGTCTCATCTGCCAGGGTCTCTGTCGATTGACGTTTAATAATCGCCTGAATTTTGGCCAGTAGCACTTCGGTATCGAAAGGTTTGGTAATGTAGTCGTCAGCGCCCAGGTTATAGCCTTTCAGAATATCTTCCTTCAGGCTTTTGGCCGTTAGAAAAACCATCGGAATATCGGTGTCGATTTTGCGGATTTCACTTCCAATGGTAAAACCATCAATATTTGGCAGCATCACATCCAATATACAAATCTGAAAATCGCCCGCCCTGAATTTATCCATTGCGTATTTTCCATCGTCGACCCAGGTAACTTCATAGTCGTTAATTTCGAGGTACGATTTTAATACCGCACCAAAACTCAGGTCGTCTTCCAGAAGAAATATATGTTGTTTCTTATCCAATTTTTTCGTCATCCTGAATTTATTTCAGGATCTTTTTTGTTTAATATTTAGTTTCTAAAACAGTTCTTAATGAGATTTTTCTAACTCCCTCTCTAATAGTGAGGATTTGGGAGATGCCTTATTCTCGTACAAAAGGTAAAAATACATCAAATTTGCTTCCCATGCCCGGTTCGCTGTTTACGTTTATTGTTCCTTTGTTTGCTTCCACAACGGCTTTAACGTAACTCAATCCAAGACCAAACCCTTTTACATTATGAATGTTGCCGCTGGTTTGCCGGTAAAAGCGCTCGAATATTCGTGCCTGAACCGATTTGTTCATCCCTGTTCCTTTATCTTCAACGGATATCAAAACGCCTTTAGTCAGGTTTTTTGTGCTTACTTTTATGACGGGTGCATCGGGCGAATATTTATTTGCATTGTCAATGAGGTTGTATACCACATTTGTACAATGGTTCTTATCGGTTGTTACCATTGAGTTAGCGGCTTTCAGGTCGAGATCGATTTTTCCGCCGCGTTTCTCCACCTGAAGTTTAATCCCTTCAACAGCATCGCTGATCAGGTCGTGCACATCGATGGCTTCCCAGTTAAAATCAAATTCCTTGCGGTCGAGCCGGGCAATGGTCAGAATATCTTCAACCTGACGATTCATGCGGGTATTTTCTTTTTTTATCATATCGGCAAAATACCGGATACGTTCCGGATCTTTCACCACTTTTTCATTGGTAATGGAATCGCTCGCCACCGAAATCGTTGCAATCGGGGTCTTGAATTCATGCGTCATGTTGTTGATGAAATCCGACTTCATTTCCGATATTTTTTTCTGACGAAGAATGTAAAAAATACTCAGGGCAAAAGTGATCAGAATAAACAGCGAAAACATAAACGAAGCGACCAGCAACCAGTTCAGCGAGCGATATATAAAACTGTCTTTTTCGGGGAAATGCACGGCCAGATAAATATTCTTTTGAAAAATATCGTTGGGGTAAAGCTGTGCCCGGAAAATGCTGTTCACCACTTTGACCGAATCTTTAACGGGCACCGGGAAATCGGTGATACTGTCCCGAATAATGGCGTACTCAAAATCGAGCGGGATGCTACTTTGCTGTAATTCTTTTTTTAGCACGTCGTGGACCAGGTCTTCATCAATCTGGCGAACATCCCAGGTGGCTACCTCGGTCACCATCTGGCTGGCAATTCGTTTCAGGTTGCCGGCTTTCATCTGAACCCGTTTCGTGAGGTCGGGGCGCAATACCTGGAAAGTATCGAGTTCGGTGAGCAACGAATCGATTTTAACGGTGCTGATCGTGTACAACGAATCGGTATTGGATATAATGGTGTCTTTGCGCACAAAGACCACATTGTTATTACCATTGTTGTTCCCCGCGACAATTAACGATCGGGGCGATTTTGATCGGCTCGTGCGGACATTATAGGTAAACGACTGAATGTTGGTATCGTCTGAATCATTTTCGACTTTGATCTCAATGACCGCTTCATCTTCATCCGGCGAGATCTCACGGATGATCTTTACAGGTTTACGTGCTGGTTTCGGGATTTTTCCCGAATCAATGCGGGCATGCCAGAATTCTTCCGTCGAATCAAATTCCAGTCGTGCGCCGGGCGCATTGATCCAGTGGACAGAGTCGTCCGAAAAGATCATGTCATTTACTACGCCAAAATCATGAATGTCTTCGAGCCTTTGCACCGTACGTTGCATGGCTTCATTCACACTGCGCCCGAACATTTCATTTTTTACACGGATGGCATTGTTCATCCAAACCAGCTGCACGGCTATGATCCCTAAAATAGAGATGCCCATCAAGATGACCAGTCCTGTAAATAATTTTCTGTTCATGGCTCAAATATAGTCATTTACATGTGCTACTTCCAGACTTTAACTTTTCCTTAACACAGATTAACCAGGCTTTAACGGTTTGATTACCAGCTAACCTGCTATATTTGTTTCAGAATTCAAAATCAAAAAAAACTCGAAATGAAAAGTATTTATACCATTGCTGCTATGCTGGCTGCGGCCATGCTGTTTTCCTCCGCTGTTTTATATACCGACATGCCACAGGACCCACCTTTAAAAGGCAAAAAGCATATTAACCTGGTGCGTGTGAATGACGACGGCAACAAAGTGGAGATTGATACGGTAATCGAAGCCAACCAGGTATTTGTATGGAACGGTGATACCATTGGCGAACCGGGTAAAATGAAATGGATAAGCAAAGGAGGTGAATTCGAATTTGATCAGGACATGGATTTCGACTTCGATGTAAAAGCCGATGGAAAAGGAAAAGTGATCGTAATGAAAAACGGGAATATGACCGCACCACAGGTTTTCGAATTTAAAACCGATGACGATTCCGTAAAACAGTATCGTGTAAAAGTCATTGCTTCGGATGATGGTGAGAATGTGAATATTATGAAATGGCACGGTGATGGTGGTGAAGATGTATTTTTCGGCGCTCCTCCCGCCCCGCATAATATGATGATCATCGGCGACCATTCAAAAGGAAATGTAATCGACCTAAGCGATCCGGGTATTATCTCGTATGAGAAAAAAGAGCTGAAAGACGGCCGTGAAAAAATTGTGATCGTTCGCGAAAAACCTTCGGATGAAGAACGGGAAATGAATGAGGAGATCATTATTCATGGTGCCGGTTCTCCAATGATGCTTCATGAGGGGCAACCCGGAGTAGAAAAACGGATTAAAGTGATCGCCGGAGATGATGGCAAAGTTGAGATCCTTGAAGATGGCGATGTCTGGAGCGTTGAAAATATGGAAGAAGGCGAAAAAGTGATCGAAAAAGATGGTAAGAAAATCGTGATCAAAAAAATTAAGGAAGGCGACGAAATAAAAGTTAACGTTGAGGTAGAAGAAAAGAAAGAAGAGAAATAAGAGCAATCCCGATTAGCTGCCGGGATAGCAGAAACAGAAAACAGGAAGCCGGTTGCCTAAAAGGGTAGCCGGCTTTTTATTCTGAAAGTCTACCGAAAAACAACAGCGAAATATGGCTCACAGTTGTCAGACTCACCCTGATCCCGAGCACTCGGGATCGTCCCTCTCTATGCATAAAGAGGGAGCGAGGTAGAGTAAAATCTTTACTTTCATATCTGTTGGTGATTCCATGGAATCATGAATGTTTTATTTCATGAATTGCGTATGCGTCTGGCTGAATGGGCGTACTCTGTATAAATTCGATCAGCCATACACCTTTTTCTTTCTGCAGAACATAGTTTTCAAGTGCCGTAATGTGCATCTTATTTTCTCCGCTTATGATATCCACTTTAAATTCCAGAATAATGAGGCCCGATTTCCCATTGAATTTGGAACGTATTACTTTCATTTTAATGTCAAATTCTGCATCCTCAAAATTTTCGAGCATGGCTAGAAAATCATCAAGATTCTTGTAATAGATACCATTGTCGATAGCACAGAAATCACTGGTGCAATAATCACCTACTTTATCGTAAGCGAAGTCCGACATAGCCTCGTAAAAGCCGTTGATAGATTGCATGGCTTTTTCTTCGTTCGTACTTTTAGGTGCCGTTGTAAACCCGCAAAGCAGGATAACCAGTGTGAACAAGGATAAAAATTTTTTCATAACGCCAGTTGTTTTGGTTTTTAATGTTGAATGATACGAACTAATGAACTAAAAGATTCATACCGATTCAGATGCTCTCTGACTGGAATAATGAATCCAATCGTTTTAAGAGGAACAGCACTTTTCTTCCAGATTTTAAACAATGCTCTGCTAACGAAACATTAGCGTTTTTAGGTTGACATGAATGTTTTACGTTTAAATGAAAGGAAAAAACTTTATATTCGGAGATAAACAATAAAATTAGAATCAAATCATGAATTCCAAAAAACTGAACCTATTATTAACACTGTTTTTTGTCGCTTCAGGTGCGATGCAGGCACAACCGTCATGGGAAAATTTATTCGAAGATGATTTGTCGAATGCGACCTACAAAACCGGCGTTTGGACTTCCACAAACGGGGTTCTGACAGCAAGCGAAGATGAATGTATCTGGACCGTTGACGATTACGATAATTTTGTTTTGGAACTGGAGTTCAAAACAGCCGAAGGAACCAACAGCGGTGTAATTGTATATTGCAGCGATACCGAAAACTGGATTCCCAATTCCGTTGAAATACAGATCGCTGATGATTATTCTGAAGAGTGGTCGAAGGCGGATAAAACCTGGCAATGTGCTGCAATTTTTGGACATCTGGCTGCCAGCGAAAGCCGCGTAAAAAAGCCGGGCGAATGGAACAAAATGATGGTGACTTGTCAGGATCAGAACATAAGTGTTGAGCTAAACGGGAAAGTTGTTACCGAAATGGACATGGCGTTGTGGACAAGCGGAACCAAAAATCCGGATGGTTCGGAAATTCCTTCATGGTTGAGCACACCATTTGCTGAATTACCTACCAAAGGTAAAATTGGCTTTCAGGGTAAACATGCCGGCGCCCCGATTTGGTTCCGTAATATAAAAATTCAAACTTTATAATCAGAAAACACAGACAATTTTCGTTTAAAGGCTGCCCGGTTACCCGGATACCTATAAATCCTGTGCTTTGTTAATGAAAATCAACAGACGGTTTTATTACCCGGGTTCACTGTTCAACTGTTATCGTTAATCTTCTGCCTTAAAAATCCGAATCACTGTTTCTTTATGCTTGCTTTTTCCCGTTAACTCGAACGTTATAAGGGATTGATTGCTTTCAAAATCGACGGATTTACCATCGCAGGTTATTTTCGAAACCTTGGTATCTCCATGTAAAATAATACGCCAGGACCGCTGCTTTGTCATTCCGGTGTAATCGCCTACTACCGGTTTTATTTTGATGAGGTTATTCTCGTTGTTCTCTTCGTATTCGATATTAGTCAGTGCATATATTCCTTGCAGGTAGTCGTTACTGCTTCCGTCGTCTTCAATCAGTTTAAACTGGCCATTAGCTCCCGTATAAATATTTAATTCAATCAAGTCGTTGGTGCCGGATTCAACAGAACGGGCATACTTGCGTTTTGGAATAAGCGCTCCTTGTTTAATAAACAACGGAATCTGGCCAAGCGGAGCTTCCACTGCAACAGTCTGGCCGCCCTCGAGCGTTTTACCGGTCCAGTAATCGATCCATTTTGATCCTGCCGGTAAATAAAGATCACGTTCGCGTTTGCCCTGTTCATAAACCGGGGCAACCAGTATTTCTTCACCAAACAAATATTCATAAAGCCGGGTTGGGCGGATAATGTTTACACCGTCGAGGCGCGAAAGATGAGCATAAGAATAGATGTAAGGGAACAACTCCATTTTTAGGTGTGAATAGAAATGAAAGATAGAATTGGCGCGTTCTGAGACATGAAATGGAATATTCCCTGATGGATTTTCCGGTTGTGAGAAGGGTGTGGTGAGTGGCACGAAATGCGCAAATTCGAGCCAGCGGATATAAAGTTCCTCATCGATTAGCTGATCAGTCCCCACAGCAAATCCTCCCATGTCGTTTGCCAGGAAAGGAATCTTGTGAAAATGACGTCCGGTATCGGTATACATGGCCAGGTTCTCTTTAAAGGCCACGTGTGGCAACCACGGCGAGAATTCTTGGGTCGGGTCTTCAATAGTCCAGTCGGAACGGGTATCATCGGTCCATTTTCCGGGATAACGCTTGTATTCATCGGTTTCGACACCATGGCTGTGCGAAAGAATAAAGCCCCGGCCTTTGGTTTCTTTGCCCAATTTCTGTGTGGTTTCGAACATGGCTTTACAAACCGGAATGGCATCGGTTTTGTCGAGTTTTATGAAATCAACACCATCATCGAAAAAGTGTTTTACTTTTTGCTGAAAGTAAGCCGTTGCTTCCGGATTCTCAAAATCAATATCGCCACACCAGGTTCCACGTACTTCTTCACTGTTATCTCCTATAATGGTGGTTCGTGCGCCGTTGTGCCAGCCATCGGTGCGGATATTTTCTGTGCGAAAAAATCCTTTCGATTTGAAATCCTCATATTCAGCTTCGTTGCCTGTTTGCATAATGGCATCCCACATCCACATGCCGCCTTTAATGTTTTTACCTTCCATGTAATCCCACATGCCTTTCATGTCGGGGTAAGAAATGGTATCGGCTACAAAATCCATGTATTTTTTAGGGCCCTGTCCCTGGTTTTGCCAGTCCCAGATCCACGAATCAATCCAATAAGCATCGATGGGGTAGTCGTGTTCAATAATCAGATCGATGAGTTCGATAGATTGTTCCTGGTTGGTGTAAGCGCCATAAATAATTCCAAAAGCCCATGCCGGTGGTAAAACTACGTTGGTGTCAGCGACTTCCGAAAGTGCATGTTTTTTCCTGGATGACGAATCAACAGTATCACACGAAAAAAACGTGACAGCCAAAATAACAGCGACTGTATAAGTCATTAAATGTTTCATAATTACTTCGATTTAGGTTCTTAGTTTCTACAATTTCTTCGGCGAGCAGGTCTGCCTGCAAATAATCACCACTCCAGGAATGCAGCGAAACGATCAGCGGTTGAGGTGTTGCGAGCTGAGATCTGAAGAAAATGGCTTGCTGAATTTCATTATCCACGGACGAAAGTATTTCTACCCGTTCGAAATTATCCGGCCAGTTTTTGGCGATCGCATTGTCCCGGGAACTGCCGGCCTCCCGCGAGATTGCTGATTCGCAGGTGGCTATAATTGCAAGTAAAGAAAGGAGATTAAATCTCATTTACGTATGAAAGCTATTGCGTTTTTCGCTGATAAACCCTAACGTAATCAATGTAGAACTGATGCGGGAACAGGGAATCGTCGATGCCTTTTTTGCCGCCGAGACCGCCTCCTATTGCAAGGTTAAGGATGAGATGAAATGGCTGGTCAAAGGGCCACGCCTCGAATCCTTCACCGTTGTTCTTAAATGTGAAATAATGTTTTCCATCCACAAAACTCCTGATCTCGTTTTCGTTCCATTCCATTGAGTACACGTGAAACTCGGTAGTAGCGGTTGGTAACTTTATTCGTTGCCCAACCTGTGTCCCTTTGGTATGGTTAAAACGTTCGGTATGCACTGTAGAAAATACGGTATCGATATTGTAACCTACATGTTCCATAATATCAATCTCGCCGCTTTTTGGCCAGTTGCCATACACATTTTCGGTAGGCATCATCCAAATGGCCGGCCAGGTTCCTCTTCCTTCGGGCATTTTTGCTTTCACTTCCACCTTGCAATATTTCCAGTCGCCTTTGCCTTTTGAAGTTAAACGTGCTGAACTGTAATCTTTGCCTGATGTTGGCTCCTTAATGGCAGTGATTGTAAGTATCCCGTCGCGAATATATGCGTTATCAGCATCAGCAACCGTATACCATTGTTTTTCGTTGTTTCCCCAGCCCCATGCATTGCCTCTTGTGGCATAACTCCATTTGGTGGTATCGGGCAATCCTTCGGTATCAAACTCGTCCGACCAAACCAGTCGCCATTCATCTGCAGCAGCCGTTTTTGTTTCGGCTTTTTCTTTTTTTGTGTTGTTACAGGATGCAAAAAGAAAAACCAGGATTGTGTAAATAAGTAATTGTTTCATAACTGTAAATTTAAAAGAAAGGGATGGGAAAGACCCATCCCTATTCTAACCAAACTAAACTACAAAGGATCTGTTGTACATCCAACAGCCTCGCTAATTAACCATTTAGCTTATAAAGCTTTTATTTCAGGTACCAGGGAATTCCATCAGTTGAGTCGCTACCGCCAAACTGATCATTAAGGGCCCTGTTTAAATTATCCGGATTGGTTGACTGTTCACTTGTTGGGTAATACCATCTTTTCGGATACACATTTTTATTGTCGTTGTTCAGGTTCGTAGCCGGATCCATCGGATAAACCGGGTAACCTGTGCGTAAAAACTGCGGATAGTTCCCGCCGTTCCCCTGGAAGAAATCAATCAGCCATCTCTGGAGCCAGATCTGCTGCAAGCGGTCGGTTTTGCTTCCTCCGGTTTTATAGGCAGCCTCGCCTGTAAAATAGCCATTGATATAATCCTGATCGATCCCCATTCCATGGACATATTCAGCGGTATGCGGAAGATTCATGTAATATTCGAGCTGAGCCTTAACCCCATTCTCATAATGTGTCTGGGCATTGCCCGAAACCCAACCTTCTTCAATGGCTTCAGCAATAATAAAACACTGCTCGGAGTAAGTGATAATTAGCATGGGATCGTTGTCCTGAAACTGGGTGTAACGGTAATTGACAAACGAATATTCTCCAGCCAGTGCATTGGGCTGAATTACGGAGTTAGGCAAAGAACTGAGGCCGCCAACATAGGCGTCGTAATCCGATTCTGTTAACCCCTCTTCAAGTTTTTTTGGAGCCGGATCTGCCCAATAGAACAAACGTCGGTCATTTAGCATTTTCAGATTGTCAACCACTAATTTCGAAGGTGTTGCATAATCTCTAAACTGCAATCCGTTCTGGTAAAAAGGAAAGATGGCATTTGCATTGGTTGAATAATCCAACTTAAAATTGTCATCATTACCGGTCATCAGGTTACCGCTGTTTACAATGGCCGCAAAACGCGCTTTATGTTCGGCTGTAACTTTCTTGCTCATGGTTTGAATCACCTTCAGCTGCATAACATTGCACAGTTTCTGCCATTTAAGTGCATCTCCTCCATACATGATATCCCCGTCAAAGCTTTTACCTTCAGCAAAATAGGCTTCGGCTTGTTTCAGGTCCTCGAGAATGTAGTTAAATACATCCTGCTGTTTGTCATACACAGGGCGGAAGTTTCCATCTTCGAGCCCCTGGCCTGCTTCAGAATAGGGAACATCTCCCATATCCAGGGTCATGTTAAATCCATACCAGGCCTTCATAAAAAGTTCCAGCCCTTTGTAAGAAGGTTCATATGAGCTTCCTTCGGCGAACTCCGACATGTATTTAAGGTCCGTTAACTTCAGGTATCTGTCGAAACTTCCCCATGGCCAGTAAGCCCAGTAATACTGACCGGGGTTCTCGTTATTGGTCTGTATAAGATGATGATTAAACAGGTTCCCCGATAAAAAATCGGCTGCATTTACGTTCCAAAACCTGTAAGTATCTTTCAGAATTTGAGTAGCAAGCATTCCAGGTGAGACCTGATTGGTCGCATTTGGATCAGTATTAATTTCCTCAAAATTATCACAAGAGAATGTGAATGTGAGTGAAATAATAAGTACGATTATATATTTTATATTTTTCATAATGGTATTGTATTAAAATGATACTTTAATATTACCTCCAAGATATCTGACAGATGGATCGGAGAAGTCTTCACTTCCGCCGTCGGGATCAGAATATTCAAAATCTTTGGCCCAGAATAAAACATTCTGTCCCACAAAGCTTATGGATGCGCCTTTTACCGGCCCCCAATTTGAAAGCACCTTATTTGGAACTGTATAGGTAAGCGATATCTCACGCAACTTTAAGAATGTCCTTTCATAAATATCATTTGGAGTTGGTGTACCTCCCCACACACTACTTGCGTGTAATCTTCGTGTCGCATCCTGGTAATAAACCGGTACATCATTCGGTGCGAACACGCGGTCGTCCGTTAAAATGTTTCCGCTGACATCATAGGTAGCACTACCTGAAACTACCATCACGCCCTCACCAATATAGTGTTTAGTGCTGGGATCAGCGACATCCTGTGCCCTGGTTTCTGTAACAGATTCAGGATGTACCCCCGCCTGCCACATATAGCTTTCGGTAACGGTATTCATTAAACCGCCAACAACACCGTCGAGCGACATAAATAAGCTGAAGTCTTTGTACCGTAATGAGGTACTTACACCCCACTGCCAATCGGGTAAACGGTAGCCGTAAAAGGTGTAGATGCTGCTTCTTTTCGGTAATCCATTCTGCCAGATCAGTGCTCCTGTTCCTGGTTCGTATTCAAAATCCTGGATTGTCTGAAAATCAGTACGTTTTCCTTCTGCAACCCAGTCTCTGTCTACATTTCGTGTATTTACAGAGTCGATCTTGGTGTATATTTCTTTAAATGTACCCCAGTTGAAGGTTAAATCCCACTGGAAATCCTGGTTTTTAACCGGTGTTACGCCAACAACAACATCCCAGCCTCTGCGGGCTCTTTCTTCATCTGAATTAAGATAAATGCTGCTGATACCCGATGCAGGAGTTCTTGAAGCCGATACCAACTGATTGTAGATGCGCTTGTTGTAATAGGATACATCGATGGATAAGCGGTTTTCAAACAAAATTGACTGAAATCCGAATTCACTGGTAGCATAGTCATTCGGGCTATACGAATCCAGGTAAACCGTATGAGGGGCGGATGCTCCGTTATAAGCAAGCCATGTGCTCGGATTTACAGTGAATGCGCTGTTGATCGCATAAGGAGCAGGTGCTGTTTTTGCCTGCGTCCACGAACTTCTGACTTTTAATAAATTCAACCAGTCTTCAGTAGACTCGGGAAGCAATTCAGAAATAATTAAACTACCCGAAACGGACGGATACAGGTATGATCTATCTGATTTTGGAACAACCGGATTTGCCAGCATCGAAACCCAGTCCTTACGTAACGTGACATCGGCATAAATAAAACTGGCCCATGAAAGACCTACACGGCCAAAGAGTGAATTCGATTGTTGGGCATTGGTGCTTTCTCCAACACGAGCCGGATCAACCGAAGCCTTTAACGAGAAGTATCCGGGAACCGAAATACCGTTTGTGGTTTGTCCGTTGATATTATCGTCTCTGCGGTAGTAAATGGTACCCCCGGCAAGGTATTCCAGTTCGAGTTTATTGTCGACAAATTTTTTATTACCAGTCAATAATAAATCGCTGTTGATACTAAATCCCTGTGTTCTACCGGTTAGGTAGGCACCTACTCTTGTTCCGTTCCATGGGTATGGAATTCCGGGGACTGCCGTATTTCCTGAAGAGGTCCAGGAACCCTTGGAAATTCTTTGTTGCCCGCGGTCAACATAGAAGTCGATACCCGAACGTGCCGTAACTTTTAACCAGTCGGTTATTTCATAATTTGCAGTCAGGTCGGCATTGAAAATATCCCGGGAAACTTCATTGATCTTTTCATACCTGTCGAAATAGGGGTTGTTTATATTTCCATTTGGATAGGTCCAGTTTTGTTTTTCATCTTTGATCATCCAGTAATTATCCTTGTAATCCAGAATATTGTAATCGGCTGACGAATAGATCAACATGGCATACATCACATCATACGAGGTATAGCCGTTCGACCCCATGTTTGGCGATTCTCTTTTGGTATACGACATGTTGGAAGTCAACTGAAATTTATCCAGGTTAATGTCGGCTCCCAAAGTGTAGGTGTACTTGTCCAGTTTCGCATTGGGATAAACACCTTTTTGCTGCGTCCAGTTCAGCGAACTCCGAACAGCAATGTTTTCCGATTTGAAGCCAACGTTCACGTTGTTATTGGTAACATAGCCCGTTTCGAGGAAATTGTCGAAATTGTTTTTTCCAACAGCTTCATATGGATAATCGCGGTAGTCCATCAGGAAAGGATCCCACTGGGTTCTTACTGTTCCGTCCATAACCGTTCCCCACGACATGGTTTGTTTAATATCGTAGTTGCCGTTATATCCGCGGCCATATACCGTTTGTTTCTCAGGGATCGCCAAAAACCCTGCAGTAAACATGGTATTGGTAGTTAAATCAACTGATACTCCCTTTTTACCCGTGCTACCATTTTTAGTGGTGATCAGGATTGCACCACGTTCACCGCGAAAACCATACAACGCAGATGCTGTCGCTCCTTTTAAGACAGATATTGATTCAATATCTTCAGCAGAAATATCACTTAATTTTTTATTGGCATATGCGATTCCGTCGATCACTATCAGAGGATCTTCTTCACCGCGAATGGTAATTTTAGGATCGACATTGAAGTCGCTGGAGTTTTGAACCAGGACCCCCGCTACTTTACCAGTCAGCGATGTGCTGACGTCTAACCCGGTTACTTTTTGCAGCTCCTGCCCGTCGACAGCCTGCACAGAGTACCCAAGTGCCTTTTGTTCTCTTTTGATACCCAAAGCAGTAACGACCACCTCTTCCAGTCCGATCGCATCCGATCGCATTGTTACGTCGATGCTGGTTTGGTTTCCCACTGCCACCTCAATAGTTTCCATTCCCACAAATGAAAATACCAGGATAGCATCGGAACCCAGATCGCTGATGGTGTAAGTACCATCGATATTTGTTACGGTACCGTGTGTCGTACCTTTTTCGATTACGGTAACCCCAACAAGGGGCTCGCCATCCTGATCGCTGACCTTACCGGTAACCGATTTTTGTTCAGCGTCGCTTACTGTTTTTGGCGTTAAAATAATGTACTTGTCTTTGATGAGGACTCCGACTTCATCTTCGCTGAACAACTGATCGAGAACGTTATTCACCGTTTGATCTTCCACGGAGACACTCACTTTTTTGTCGACGTTGATTAGTTCGCTGTTGTAAAGAAAGTAAAACTCGCTTTGTTCCTCCACGGCAGCCAGAACCTCCTTGACGGTTGCTTCTTCAAGATTAACACTCAACTTCTTGGTTTGAGAGTAGGTACTCGAGGCAAGAACCTGAAAAGCGGAGAGCAGAATTAATAACAATGCATTACGCATAATCATAAGTTTTTTCTTATGGCGCCTTGTAAGCAACCACAAGGGTTTGACAAAATTTTTCATACCTTTGAATGTTTTTTTATTAGTTTAATTAAATACCATTTTTTGGTGTCGGGAAGGGAGTGTTGGCGCACTTCCTTCTTCGTTTTCCAGAGCGATCATTTTTTTATCATAGGCAACTTATTTTTTCGATATGGTTACGGTGGAATATTGCTTTTCACCAGGTGTTTGATTTAATTTCCCCGGTTTATATGTAAACTTAATATTGGGTGAACTTAACTCGAGCAATTCAAGTACGCGGTTCAGCGGTTCATTTTCGAAAGTCGTACTGAATTTATATTTCTTCAGCGTTTCATCGGTAATAAAAACTTTAACGCCGTACCAGCGTTCGAGCAATACTGCTACTTCTTCCAGAGGCGTTTCATCGAGAACCAGCACATTTTCGTGCCAGGCAATTTGTTTGTCTACGCTGGTATTACGACTTTGGATTTTATTTGTTCCCTTTTCCACCACAAAGAAATCGCCTTTCTTCATTTCAGCCACACGTACTTTTTCCCCGTTACTGGCTTTAAGATTTACCGAACCTTCTTGCAGTGCAACACTTACGTAATCTTCTTCGGGATATGCCTTAACATCAAACGATGTTCCGGTTACTTCAATTTTTGTATTGGCTGCACTTACAACAAATGGTGCTTTCTTGTTATGTGTTACATTCAAAAAAGCCTGCCCTTCTATGCTTACCTCCCGGTTGTCGAGCACGAAAGGAACCGAATACCGAATTTTACTTTCGGCATTCAACCACACTTTTGTTCCATCGGGTAAGATCACGTGTGAACGCATACCTGTTGGACTTGTAAATTCTTGTTCGGCCAGTTGTGCGACTGGCTGGCTGGTAGTAACCTGTTGATAAACACTCCAGGCCGAATAAATGAGCAAGGGAATTGCCAGTATAGCGGCAATCCGTGTCAGCTGATGAACAAATTCCCTTGTTTTTGTTTGCTTCCCGGTTTTTGCCATAACTTTTTTAAAGGCCCGGTCAGCATCTATCTCATCGGTAATTCCTGCCATGGCGGCAGCTTGCATTTCTTTTTCCTTATCGGTGAGTCCTGCGCTAAAATTCAGAAAATCTGAAAGTTGCTGGTTCGTTATATTGTTTCCGCTCTTCAAAGTATATCTTCTTAATTGGTACCTATTATATTTTCAAACTACTTTAAATACAAGTGAAGATTGGGGAACACGTACGTGATTTGAAAAAATTTCAGAAAAAAAGTAACAGGGTGGCATATCCCCGAAGTTCTTTACGAAGTATTTTAAGGGCTTTTGATACCTGTGTCTCAACTGTACGTTTCGACAATCCCAGGTCATCAGCAATTTCAGTGTTGGAAAAACCTCTGAAACGGCTCATGGTAAAAATTTCTGCGGTTCGCGGCGGGAGTTTGGCAAATGCCTTTTTCAGTTGACGTTGCAATTCAGTATCGATGTAAACGTCCGGATTGTAACGGAGTTCGCTTTCCATCTGCTTCTTAAGTTCATCAATAATCTGACGTTTTACTTCGTTGCTTTTCAGAAAGTTGATCGATCGGTTCTTAACAGATGTAAAAAAGTATCCTTTTAAATTTCCATTGGATCTGACATTCTTCCGATTCCCCCACAGGCGTACAAAAAAATCCTGAACGATTTCCTCTGCTTCATCTTTATTAACCACAATATTTGCAGCGAATATGACCAGACCGGGGTAGTAGTATTTGAACAAAAGCTCGAAAGCTGTTTTGTCTCCGTCGATCATGCGCTTTACCAGAACATCCTCTTCAATTCCACCAATTTGGAGCTTATTTGTTACTTTTTTGTCCATTAGTTATTAAGCGAACTCGAAAAGTAAAGGTAAAAATATTTTTCCCAAATAATCGAACCAGAATCATCTTCGAAATCAATTTTGCAGGACTTTTTTTATGTTTTGTTGATAAGTGCAGAAGTACCGGGGATAATGTGTTTTGAACAATTTAGATCCCTTCCAGCCACTGTTTGAAATCCTTAACTTTTTCGCGTGCTACCAGGAAATCGTCATCGTTCGCTTGTTGCACTTTCAGTTTCAGGCGTGAGTTACTGTAAGCAATCGCATCAGTTATCGCTTTTAAGGCAACCAGGTATTTTCGGTTAATACGGAAGAATTGTGCAGGGTCGATCATGGTTTCGAGTAATTCCAGCGTTTGGTCGAGGAGGTAATCCCTGCCGTCGGTCAGTTTGGCGTAGGTTCCTTTTTCGAAGCTGTAGAAATACAGAATTTCGCGGGTTTCGATCACCCGCAAATGTGCACCGATCTTCACGAGAAAGCGTTCTTTATAATCTTTCTTTTTCAACGAATCGACGATTTCGGAAAGCACTTGCGGAGACAGGCCTGAGGCTGCCGGTTTGGACAGTTTTTCAAATTTTAGCAATGCTTTTTCCAGTTCGCTTCGCTCGATGGGTTTGAGCAGGTAATCGATGCTGTTCACCTTAAAAGCTTTTATGGCATACTCGTCGTAAGCGGTGGTAAAAATGATGGGTGACGGGAACTCGATCTGCTCAAAAATCTCGAAACTCAAGCCGTCGCCCAGTTGGATGTCAAAAAATGCCAGGTCGGGCGCCGGGTTGTTCTGCAACCATTCCACCACCGATCGAATCGTGTCGCATACCGAAAGAATTTGGGCTTCCGGGCGGAGTGCCGAAATATTTGCAGCCAGTTGAGCGGCAGCCAGTGGTTCGTCTTCAACGATCAGTATTCTCATATTTCCAGCTTCAAAATATTAGGCTTCAGGCCTTAAGCTTTTAATTCTGTTCTTCGAGTTGTATCAGCGGTAGACTCACCCTGAAATAACCCCCGTTTTTTGTGATCTTCATTTCTTTACCCGTCAGGTATTGGTAACGCCCCGCCAGGTTTTGCAATCCGGTACCGCTGTTTGGTTCCAGTTTGGTTTTGGGTTGAAGGTTATTTTCTACCAGCAGTTCGTTATCGTCGGAAATCGCGATCACTATTTTCAGTGGATGAGCCACTGAAATCTCGTTGTGCTTTATGGCGTTTTCCACCAGCGATTGAAGAGTGAGCGGAATGACCTGCCCTTCCACTTTTTCGTTGGCAATAATATCTACCTGCAGCGCTTCGCCAAAACGGATCTGTTGCAGGTAAACGTATTTCTTCACAAAATCGATCTCTTCTTTTAAAGAGATGATATCAAGGTTTTTAAAGTGCAAAACATCGCGATAAAAAGTTGACAATTCACGGGTGAATTTCTTGGCTTTTTCAACATCGAGATCGATGAGCGAACCCAGCACGTTCAGGCTGTTAAACAGGAAGTGTGGATTGATCTGATCCTGCAGAACCTTGTACTGCAGTGCCAGCGATTCGCGTTTAACCTCTTCTTTCTGGCGTACCTCTTCGCGCCAGGCTTTGAAAAACGAAATGGCATAGATAATTGCTGCAATTACTACAAAAGCAATGTATTCTGAAATAATGGTTGGTCGGTTATAGTTCCAGAAATTTTCCCACGGCTGATCGAGGATAATGATGAACCAAAACCAGTTCACGAAAAATATAACGAAACTGGAGTAGATCAGATGCATACTCAGCGCCGCCAAGAAGCTTTTAACCGGGAATTTTATCCAGTTGATAAAGCGTTTTTCAAACCAACTGAAAAGGTAGCCGTTCGCAAACAACGGAACGCCAAGACTTACCGAATAACCTGCATTCCACAAATAACTCAGGAACGAACGCTTTAGGGGCCCGCCCATGATGACGCTGATCGTGATTCCGATTAGCACTGAAAAAAACGCTGCTTTCAGTAACCCGATCATTATTTTTTTTGACGTGTAACTCATCGCTCGAATTAAAGGTTTCAAGATAGTTAAAATCGATCAATTCAACGGCCGTTCACCGGAATTCAACCCCGGATTGATCCGGCAACAGTCGTGAAAGTTTTCAGTTATTATTCAGCTTTATTGCATAAATCCAGCAACTGTTTGTTGTGGTGTGGTCCCCAGGAAGGCATTAGCGGATCGGACGATTTTTGGCTTTCAAACAGAGCCGCGGCCTTTTCCAGTTCGGGTCTGGCATTTTCGGCACCTCCGCCAAAAAACTTAGGGGTATGGTAGAGGTTGCTTCCGCGCAGGTAATACACTCGTGGATTTGCTGGATTCAAATCCTCAGCAGTTTCAATGGCTGCTGCAGCTTTTCGGGAATACCTGGCGCCCGACGCCATATCGGTTATTCGCATTTGATACAGTAATGCCTGAAGCGTGTGAACTTCTGATTCGCTGTCGTATGCTTTCATCAGCTTATCCACGATCTGCTGTGCTTTATCAAGTTGTTCGTTTTTGGAATCGGCATCCATGTTGTCTAAAAAAGTAGATCGGATATAACAGTAGGCAGCATAGTAACCGGGTAACCACTGGTCGGACTCGGCCTGGGCAATTCGTTCAAACTGGTTGGCAAGTGCCTGCAATTCTCCAGAGGTTCTGAGTTCATACAATTTGTCAATGTTGGTTTTCATGGTTTCTTCGTATTTCGAAGAAAAGGCAGTACTTGTGATCGCTACTAAAAGTAAGGTGATAATCGTTTTCATTGTTTTAAATTTTAATGTGAATTATTACTTGTTCGATTTATTTCTGATTCAAATTTCTGTTGACTTTTCGGCTTATAAAATTGTTGTTGACTGAACTGTTGATTTTTCAGGATGAATTGTAATTGGAGACTCCCGTCATCACGAATTTGATTCGGGATCTTATTTTAAAGATGCTGAGACTGGTTCAGCATGACGGTCTGAACATGTGCTTAAAAATTCAGGAACAGCCCCACAAACACCATTCGTTTCAGATCGCGTTTAACGGGCACCAGCGTGTAATCTCCCTGTGCATCGACAATTCCGGCAGGACGGTAGCTCAAAATATTATCGTTGCCGAGTACATTGTTAACCGAGCAATACACAACCGAATACTGGCTGCCGATGTAAAACACATGGCTGAGATTCAGGCTCAGATCGGAATACATTTTTGTTCGCTCACCATTAAATTCCAAAGCGTTGGGATCGTTAAACGGACGACCGCTTGAAGCCGTAAACGATGCACCGACCTGCGTATTCAACTTGCTGATCCAGTATTTCCCCACAGCTGAAAAAGTATGTTTGGCTACAAACTCCGGCGTAGCTTTCTCCGGATAATATTTGTATTGGCGTTTGGTATCAATAAATGAATAGGTGATCCAGTAATCGAAACCGCGAATACTTTGCTGATCGCGCCAGAAAAGATCGAGCCCGGCGGCGTAACCGCTTCCATTGTTTTGCAGATTAGTTGGCAAGCCGTTTACGCCGGCTGAGTAGGTGATCAGGTTTGAGTAGGTTTTATAGTAAGCTTCTGCCCTGAACAAACGTTTCGAAACATTACCAAACTGATAGCTGAGAATATAGTGCATCGCTTTTTCGAAATCAAGGTTGGTCGTCAGTTTCAGGTAGTCGGCCTGCGGAGTCTGGTGATACAATCCCCACGCACCCGAAAGCTGTGCTTCTTTGCCGGTTTTCAGTGCAATTGCAAAACGTGGTGCGAGATTCCACTGCTGAATCACCGAAGCGTATTCGCTTCTGATCCCGGGACGAATGGCCAGGTTCCTGGTGAATTTTATCTCGGTTTCGGCAAACATTCCTACGAGGTGATCGTCAAACGATCCAGACAGGGTTTCTCCATCCTTTTGAATGTAATCCTGGTTATATAGTCTGGTCGTTTCATTAGCTCCCCAGGTGAGCACAACGCCATCCGAAAGATCGTGAACGAATGCCAGGCGGGTTTCGATGCTAAAATCACGGGTGCTAACATTATCGGCTCCAAGGCCGGTATTATTGTCCTGCAAGGTACTTGAGACCCCAAGCCGGTAGCAGCTTTTTTCCGAGAGACAATCGCGGTACGATAGGTTTGAATATACCGTTGTGCCCCGATTGGAGATAAGCATATTTGCGCCATTTTCTCCGGCAGGAACATTATAGGCCAGGTCGCCGTAATCGGTGGTTACATAGGCTTTGAACAATCCCGAAGAGCGGGGTTTGTAACGGTAGACCGCCGTTCCGTTAACCGATTCCACCGGTTTTACCCAGTCGATATTGCTGTTGAAGAGTTTATCGTAACCGGTAAAATTTACATATCCGCCCGATAACATCAAAGAGCTTTTCTGCCAGCTTGAAGTGTGGTTAGCCTCGCCACCGATGCTCATCACCGAGATTCCGTTGTTGTCGTTTTCTGCCAGTCCGATTGAGTTCAGCACCAGTACCGATGAAAGTGCCTGTCCGTATTCGGCCGAGTAACCACCTGTATTAAATTGCACACCGCTAAAAAGCGATGGGGCAAAACGTCCCCGGGTAGCTACATCGGGTGTTTTCGAATAGTAAGGTTTTGACGCAACGAGACCGTCAATATAAGTGGCTGTTTCGTAAACATCACCGCCGCGCACCAGCAGGCGTCCGTCTTCTGCCGAAGTCTGGGTTCCCGGCATGGTTCGTATAGCAGCCATCACATCGCCGTTTGCAGTGGGGGTAGTGTAAACATCCAGCGGCTTCATTACCGAAGCGCGGCCTTCGTCATCGGCGGTAAAACTACCGGCGGTAATGGTTACTGCATCAATAGTATTTACGCTTTCCTGAAGCACAATGTGCAGTTCAACAGCTGAAGAAAGATCTATTTCTTTCTCCCAGGATTTGTAGCCGATAAAAGTAGCCTTCAAGAGTTGCCTGCCTTTTTCTGAAGTCCTGAAACTGAAGTTACCGTCATCGTCAGAACTGGCACCGTCGTAAGTATTCTGTATAAACACGTTTACTCCGGGAACAGGATTATTGTTTTTATCGACAACCGATCCTTTTACTGATACCTGGCTGTAAGCGGCCAGGGTAAGAAGGGAAAGAAGAATTGTTATAATTGTTTTCATGACAGTGAATATTTGAATCGTGATTTGTTTTTCATGATTCAAATCTCTGCCGAAAACGGTGCTTATTAAAATGAAGCTGACCGAATTGTAGAATTTTCAGGATGAAGTGTAGAACGGGTAAGTAAACGTAAAAATAACATCGATAATTCGTTGGGATTATGCTTCTGATAAACCTTAAGAAAAAAGGCTGCCCATTCGAAAATGGACAGCCTGTACTTGAAAACCTCAAAGCCTCTACCAAACTGATTGATTACAGGTTGACGAGTGCCTTCCTCGCAAATTTTAAGGTTTGGGAGTTAATTCAAAATCAACGATTGTCGATTCTCCCTCAGTAACATTAACATTAAACACGGTATCTGTCGTAAAACTATCCAGTTCTGTTGTCATATAATATTCGCCTGCCAGAATTCCAATGATCTGGTATTTTCCTTCCGGGTTGGTAAACGATGTAGATATAAGGCTGTCATCTTCCATTTCTTCCAATGGCATCCAAACTTTGACCGCTGCATTTTCAAGCGCTGCACTTGCGGTATCACGCACTGTTCCTTCTATACGTCCGGCCCTGCCCAGCAAAACACAACGCACAACGGGCTTAAAATTAAACCCTTTAATTTTGCCGCCTTTCCAGTTGCCTTTTACTACGAACGATTTGCTTACATCGAAATCGAGCAGCACGTCAGCAGTTTGGCCGTCACTGATTTCGATAGCCGGATCGATTTTAATTTTTAAGCCGCTCGATGATCCGCTGGGTATTTTCAGATCGAATTGTGTTTCGTCGTTCAACACTACTTTTGAATCGCTGACATGCATGCGAATCATATCGTAAGTACCGGCCTCAAGTTCAACCGAAGCCAGTTGCTCGGTAATACCGTTCGAGAGTGTTAGCAGATCAATTTCTATAGGATCCTCTGTAAGCACAATGAACGATGCTTCGGCACTGTCGGTTTCCTGTTTCCTTATTTCTACTTTGTCAATAGTTACAATGGTTTTAGAAACCAGATCGATGGGGAAAGGAGCATCGGTAAGGTAAATGTTTACCGTTCCGCTACCTTCCCCGGGCAAAGTGCCGGTATCGGTTTTACTGCACGAAAACAGTAGCGACATTCCTAAAACAATCGTAATCAATACAATTCCAATTCTTTTCATAACTTGTTTTTCTGTTTTTAAAATTTAAACTCGGGCAGATGAGAGCTGACGGGGTTGATCAATTCAGCTCTTCAAATGCCTCTGGTTTTATCAATCATCACTTAAGTTCAATTACTGCATATTTCGAAATCTTCCAGAATTCTTCCGGATTTTCAATCTCGAGGTAGGCAATTACACCGTCCTCTTCGATGAAAGTGTAGGAACTGTCCGGATGTTCAGAAATTATGGTTGCCTTATTCGTGAATAAAGGGATGGTTTTGGTGTCGCGAATATCAAGCTGGGTGAAATATGCGTCATCTAAATTGTTCTGCAGCGAAACATGTTTGCCAAGTCCCAGGAAACCGCCGTCTTTGGTAACTACACCATTTGCAGCCAGCTCCTTAAATGTTCCGAAAGCGACATAGCCTTTATTCAACTCGTTGGTTTTATCTTCAATAAGCTGTTCTTTGACCAGCAATGTGTCCGATTGCTGTGCGATTTGCATGGTCATGGTATCCACTTTCTGATTCAATTCAGCCAGCAGAACATCACGTTCTTCAAGCTGTTTTTGAAGCACTGCAATTTCTTCGTTCTGGTCTTCGATACTTTGAGTAAGGCTGGCAATTTTCTGTTTGAAAGCGCTCAGTTCGATGCCCGACCTTTTAAGTTTTCTTTCCAACTGATCGATGTGCTCGCTGCTTTTTTCGAGCATTTCGTTCATCAGTTTAATATCGTCGATAATGGCTTGTTTCTGATCGCGTCCGCCTTCTTTTTGGGTTTCAATCGACAACATTTTGCGTTTATCCTTGATGAATTTCAGGTTCTGTTCAATGTCGTTGAAAGCTCCAACCAGTTCATTTACCATTGAATCGCGTTCCTCCAAAACCTGATTTATGGTAACATTTTCGTTTTCAAGTGAATTGATTTCACTAACTTTTTGTTTATAAATTGAAACACCTGCTGTAATAGCAACTGCCAGAACAATTACGGCCAGCAAAGCGCTTGCAATTTGTGATTTTCTGATCCTTTTCATGACTTATTCCTCCTATTCATTAATTGGAAATATTCCGTCGCTTAATAGCCAATACATGTGCCACTTTTGAGAGGAATACGTAAACTGTATCATCTCAGTTAGTTAGGGAAATTGGCTGTGAAAGTTTTTCTATCAGAATGATCGTTGGATTATCAAAATGATAATTCGAGGTTGGTTATTCTTCTTTTAACATGCGATAAATGGTTGCCACACCAATGTCGAGTTTATCGGCTACAAGTTTTGGTTTATTGTCATATTTCTCAAGAAGTTTTTTTACGAGACGCAGGTTATATTCACGCAAAGTCATTCCATCAGAATATAAACTTTCCAGATTCTCGGGGTCATCCAGTAACAAATGCCCGGCTTCAATTTCGTGGTCATCGGCCAGTGTGACGGCCAGTTCGATCACTGATCTCAACTCGCGCACGTTGCCGGGGTATGGATAAGCAAGTAGTTTCTTTCCTGCAGAAGGAGACAGTGTTTTTGGTTCCAGTTTGTTTTCCTTGCAAAATTCAGAGATGAAGTATTTCGCCATTAAAATAATATCGTTTCCTCTTTCGCGTAAAGGCGGCAGCTCAATGGGAAGTCCGTAAACGCGATAATAAAGATCCTGCCGGAAATTCCCTTTTTTCACTTCTTCAAGCAGGTTCTTGTTCGTTGCAATTATAATGCGACAATCGATTTTAATGGGTTTGTTACTGCCAATCCGCATGATTTCCTTTTCTTGCAATACCCGCAGTAATTTTGCCTGCAGTGAAATATCCAGTTCGGCAATTTCGTCTAAGAATAGTGTCCCTGCATTGGCTTCTTCAAATTTTCCTGTACGGCGTGCGGCAGCTCCTGTAAATGCGCCTTTTTCGTGTCCGAATAATTCGCTTTCGATGAGATCTTTTGGAATGGCAGCCATATTCACAGCCACAAATGGTTGGGTAGCTCGTGATGAGTTGTAGTGAATGGCTTTTGCCACCAACTCTTTTCCGGTCCCTGTTTCACCTGTAATGGAAACCGTTACGTTTGTTCGGGTGGCTTTCTCAATCAGATCGAATATTTTTTGGGTGGCCGGACTGTTGCCGATGATAGTGTTCTCGTAGCTGTACTTTTTCCTGACTTCCTTACGCAGCGAGCGGATCTCGTTTTTCAGCTGAAATTCTTTGCGGATGTTGGTTATGGTATTGAGCAGGCGTTCGCGTATGTCCTTCGACTTAACTATATAATCATAAGCTCCGTGTTTTAGCAAGTCAACTACCACTTCTATATCTTCTTGTTCCGAAATAAGAATAACCTGGATGTCCTCGTCTATTTCTTTGATGCGCTTCAGCACTTCCAGTCCTTTCATATCAGGAAGCCGGTAGTCGAGGGTTACAACATCCGGCTGCTGGTGCAGGTTGTCCAAACAGCTTTTCCCGTCAGCAAATGACTGGATCTCGTAGTCAGGATTAAGCGAAAGGTTATGTACCAGTAAACGGTTGTACCATTCGTCATCCTCTACTACAAATATTTTAAATGCATCTGATTTCATAAAACGTGTACCCTTTAATCAAGGCTTTGACAAATGTATGGAATTAAGCTTTCATTCCGAAAGATAGTTTGCTAATCCGCTTTCTTTTCGAGTAGCTCCCGCAAATGTTTATTTAGTTTATCTATATGGTTTTTAAGCTGATTGATACTCTTTTTGAGTGCATCCGGTTCGGGATTGTTTTCTGCCATTTTTTGAAGGGCTTTCACGTGATCGTACAAATCAATCAGGTTCATATATTTCACCGGTGCTGCCAGTTTATGTGCAAGGTCGGCAATGGCCTGGTAGTTTTTGTTTTTCAGGTTATCGTCCATCGCCTTCAAACTGGTTGCGCTCGACTGAATAAACAAGGTTATCATGTCGTTTAAAAAATGTGGATCGCCGTTCGACATACGTTCGAGTTCGCTCAGGTCGGGAAGAGAACCTTCTTTTGTTTTAATGCTGCCTGCGGAAGCCTGCATGGTTTCAACAATTGCTGTATATAGCGCTGCTTCGTTAAAAGGTTTGCCAAGGAATCCATCAAACGCCTCATTTACTGTATCCGCCGCTTCTGTTTTGCTCGTGTTGGCCGAAAGAGCAATGATCCGGGAATTCGATCCACTTTTTTTAATTTTGAAAGCCGCTTCTTCGCCGTTCATTTCCGGCATGCGGATATCCATTAAAATGAGGGCGTAATCGATTGTTCGACTCAATTCTAACGCCTGCTTACCGTTTTCCACTTCGTCAAATTCAATTTTCCATTTGCCAAAAATAGTTTTTAGCAAGTGCCGGTTAAAGGCCTCGTCGTCCACAATCAGGACTTTATTGCCTACCAGTTTTTCAGGAGCAGGAAAGCTCTTTCCAATGGTTTGCACCTGTTTTGGATCGCCTTTATCAAATGTAAGCTTTACGGTAAAACTGGTTCCTTTGCTTAATTCGCTTTCCACTGAAATTTTGCCTCCCAGTAAATCAACCAGCTTTTTTACAATGTAAAGACCCAATCCTGTTCCGCCTGCTTTTTTATTCACATCGGTTTCGAGCTGGACAAAATCTTCAAAAATGTTATCCAGGTTTTCCTTCGCAATGCCAATGCCTGAATCACTTACTTTAATAATCAAATCGATAAGCTCTTTTTTCTCAGCAAGGTCAATTTTAATTTTAACCGATCCCCTGTCTGTGAATTTAATCGCATTGGTTGCCAGGTTGTTAATGATCTGTTTAAAACGACTTTCATCGCCGTAAAGAACGATATCTTTTTCAAAATTGGATTCAACATCAAATTTCAATCCTTTATCAGCTGCGCTTTCCTTATTGTATATATATACTTTATCCAGTGTTTCGTTTAGCACAAAATGCTGCGGCTTTAGCTGTAGATGACGGTTTTCGATACGGGTAAAATCGAAGGTGTCATTCACCAGGTCGGTCAGGTGTTTGGTCGATTCGAAAATAACTTTCAGGTCCTTTTGGGTTCTGGCATCGTGTGGTTGTTGCAGCAATTGTTCAGCCAATCCAAAAATAGCATTCACCGGAGTGCGCATTTCGTGGCTTACTGTGGCTACAAACAACGCTTTTGTGCGTGCCAGGGTTTCTGCCTGAGTTTTAGCCTGCTGAAGTGCTTCCTGGTAAGATCGCGATTTTCGGAGATCGCGAAAAAAAAGCAACAAAACCAACAGGATCAGCAATACGACTGATAGAGCAAAAAGTCCCACACGCTTATAGGTTTCCAGCGCCAGTTCTTCGGCATCTCTTGTTTTTTGAAGCAACTGCTGCTGTTCCTGCAATTCGAGCTTTGAAATGAGTGTAGTCAGCGCAAGGCTGACATCGAGGTTGGATTGCATGAGTGCAGCCTCCTTCGAACTGATGGCACGGTTGCGTTGTTTTAGCTCCGCCTCGAGCTGCTGCATTTCTTCGCGGAGTGTCTGTTTTTCAATTGTGCGATCAACGATCACCGGTTTTGGTGGTTCTGCTTTTTTCCCGAAAACACGTTTGAAAAAACCAACTTTTTCGGGTTCCTCAAAACGTATGGTATCCTGCACCACCATAACGGTATCAAGCGTTTCGAAATACTGGTTAAAAGCTTCATCTTCGTTTTCTTTCGAAAGATGCAGTGTCAAAATATTTCTCCAGATCACTATTTTTTGCTGTGCCAGGGTGATCAGTGAATCTATGGCGTATTGTTTTGCAGAATCCGATACGGCGTAATTTTGCAGGTCTGTAAGTTGACTTTCCAGGGTATTGTTCAAAGCATAATAATTGTCGAGGTAGGTTCTGTTTTCGCTGAGTGAGAAAAGTTTTACGGTATTCTCAACTTCATTCAATTTTGCATCGATTTCCTTAACCAGAATAAGCTTATTGTCGGGACGTGTTTCTGCCAGCATCGAATCCACGATCTCCGACAGGCTTTTGTAGACCTGGTTGCCCGAAAGCGCCAGCAGGGCCAGCATCGCGACGGTTAACAGAACAATTGGTATTTCTATTTTGACTTTGCGCATAGTCTTTAGCTAAAAGTCCACGAAAATATAACAATTGGAGGATATTGACCTTTCCGGTACCGAATCAAAACGGTTTTGTACTCTTTAAAACGCAGAATTGTTTGAGGCATTGTTTATCACTTACAGTATTTTAACCGAACGAGGCCATCCCAAAATATTTGTTAAATCCACTTGAACAAGTTGATCGTTATTTCCTTAATGATTTTAAAAAGGATACTTTTGTCCGTTCAATATTTGATAACCAATAAAAAAGTATAAAATGGCTGATAATCAGAAAACTTTATTGATGATTCTTGATGGATGGGGAATCGGCGACGGATCGAAAAGCGACATCGTATCAACGGCGCCAACCCCGTTTATGGATTCATTGTTGGAAAAATACCCGCACTCGCAATTGCTGGCAAGTGGCGAAAATGTAGGATTGCCCGACGGACAGATGGGTAACTCGGAAGTGGGTCACCTGAATATTGGTGCAGGCAGGGTATTGTACCAGGACATGGTCAAGATATCCAAAGCCATTCGTGACCGATCGTTGTGGGAAAATCCTCAGCTATTGAAAGCATACAACTACGCCAAAGAGAACAATAAGAAAGTTCACCTTATCGGGTTGATCGGCCCCGGCGGGGTGCATGCACTGAGCTCACATATGGTAGCACTTTGCGAGATTGCCACCGACATGGGCTTAAAGGATGTTTTCGTGCATGGGTTAACCGATGGTCGCGATACTGACCCGCGTTCGGGTTATGGTTTTGTTGAAACTGATTTAGAGGCACTAAAAGGAACTACGGCCAAATTTGCTTCGCTGATCGGACGCTATTACGGAATGGATCGTGATAAAAACTGGGATCGCCTGAAACTGGCTTACGATCTTTACACACAGGGCAAGGGAGAGAAATCGACCGATATTCTTGCAAGCATGCAGAAATCGTATGACAATGGCGTGACAGACGAATTCATGAAGCCGATTGTGATGGTGGATGAAAACAACGAACCGGTTGCCAAAATCGAAGAAGGCGATGTTGTGATCTGTTTTAATTTCCGTACCGACCGCCTGCGCCAGACTACCATTGCATTTACCCAGGAAGACCTGCCCGAATACGGCATGCACAACATGGATCTGGAATGGTACACGATGACCAACTATAAGGCCGATTTTAAAGGGATCAATGTAATTTTTGATAAAGAGAACGTGCAAAATACCATGGGAGAAGTGGTTTCGATAGCAGGTAGAACGCAGATCCGAATTGCAGAAACCGAGAAGTATGCACACGTTACCTTCTTTTTTAGCGGTGGTCGCGAGGAAGAGTTCGAAGGCGAAAGCCGAATTCTGATCCAGTCGCCAAAAGTTCCTACCTACGATTTGCAACCCGAAATGTCAGCTCCTGAAATTCGTGATGCCATTGTTCCAAAGCTCGAAAAAGGTGAAGCCGATTTTGTTTGTCTGAACTTTGCAAACGGGGATATGGTAGGTCATACCGGTGTTTATGAAGCCGTCTACAAAGCCGTTCAGGCTGTTGATTCCTGTGCAAAGGATGTGGTGGCCGCTGCTCAAAAAGGAGGTTACGACGTGCTGATCATCGCTGATCATGGTAATGCTGATAATGCGGTAAATCCTGATGGCTCGGAAAATACGGCGCACTCTTTGAATCCGGTGCCTTGTATTTTTGTGTCAAACAAAAAAGACGTTGAACTGGATAACGGTATTCTGGCCGATGTTGCACCAACCTTGCTTACCGATATGGGACTTGAAGTTCCGAAGGAAATGACAGGAAAGAATCTGATAAAAAGAAAAGCATAATATTTACAAGTCCGATCCCATTATGGGGTCGGATTTTTTACTTTCATTTTCAGGCTGAAATGATCGAAATAGGACGTGCCATACTAAGTCGCGATATTTTTGAAAAACACTTTGTTTGCGATTTGCTGAAATGTAAAGGGGCCTGTTGTGTGGAAGGCGACTCGGGTGCACCATTGACCGAAGAAGAAGCTCGGATGATCGAAGAAGAATACCCAAATTTTGAAGCCTATCTTTCCGAAAAACATAAAAAACAAATACGTAAACAAGGATTCTCTTTAATTGACAGTGACGGTGATTTGGTAACTCCTTTGGTTAATAATCGCCAGTGCGCATACACCTACACTGACAAAGGAGGCATCCTCAAATGCGGCATTGAAAAAGCTTACTTCGAGGGTAAATCGAAATTCCGAAAGCCCATTTCCTGTCATTTGTTTCCCATCCGCGTAACCGCATACAAAAGATTTGATGCCGTAAATTACCAGGAACTGGAAATTTGCAAACCCGGTCGTGCTTGCGGAGCCTCGATGCAGGTGCCATTGTATAAATTCCTGAAAGAGCCACTTATCAAAAAATACGGCGAGGAATGGTATGAACAGGTTGAAATTGCGGCGGATCATTTCAGTAGGCTGGATTAATGGAGTTTACGTGTCAGGAATATTTTGCTAAAAACAAAGAGGTTGCTTAAATTTGAGTATGAGAAAATTACAGATACTGGCCGCTTTTCTGTTGATCCTCGTTGCTTGTGAAGACCGGGAACCTGATCCGGTGGTCATTCCGAACTGGCTGGAATCGCGAATTGCCGAACTGGAAGAGTCAGCATGTCCCGGGTGTACGATTACCAGGTACACCTACGAGGAAGAGTTTTATTACCACGTTTACTGCAATTACTGGTCGTGCTCTGATTGTGAAATTTACCACTACGATGGAACGGAAGTAGATTGGGAAATCATGGACAAGGCAGATTTCATGCAGAATAAAACCCGTCCGCAAGTCCTTTGGGAATGTGGATTTGAAGATTCCGGCGAATAAATCAGGCCATAATTTCCACGCGGTTTCCGTCCGGATCGAGAATTACGCTTTCGTAATAACCATCGCCCGTTATACGCGGCTCACTGACTACCTTGAAGCCATCTCGTTTGAATTCATCGGTAAGTTCCTTTACGCGCGTTATGGAACCTACTTGTATGGCAAAATGAATCAATCCTGAATATTGCTTGATCGGATCGTTCTTCGTTTTGGGAATGTTGGGCATTTCCATGATTTCCATACGGCACTCCCCGTCAAAAGTCAGAAAATAGGAACGGAATTCACGGGAATGGTTATAGTAAATTTCGGATGAGGAGGCATCGAAGTAATGCATGTAAAAGTTTCGAAGTCCTTCGAGATTATATGTCCAGATTGCAATATGTTCAATTCGCATGGCTTTCGATTTTGAATCAACTAAAAATACAAAACGTTTCGCTTATATTTTATACTCGCTACACTAAATTTCACCTTTCCACTCGTTAAAAAACCTTTCGAGGAAGGTTTCCATAAAACGGTGCCTGCCTGCAGCCACTTTTTTAGCAGTCTCTGTGTTCAAACGATCTTTTAGCAACAGCAGTTTTTCATAAAAATGATTGATGGTAGGAGCTGATGTTTTTTTGTAGCTGTCAAAACTGTTGTGTAGTTCAGGTGAAACGTCAGGATCGTACAACAGGCGTCCTTTGTTTCCGCCATAGGCAAAAGTACGTGCAATGCCGATCGCACCAATCGCATCCAGCCGGTCGGCATCCTGCACCACCATAGCTTCCAGCGTGCTTACCGGTGTTTCCACTCCGGCACCTTTAAAGGATACTTCATCGATTATCTGAATAATTTTCCGGGCAATTCCGGTTGATATGCTTTGTTTTTCCAACCATGCTTTTGTTCGCGGTTCCGTATTTTCAGCATTTATTTTCCAGTCGTCGAGATCGTGCAGCAAAGCTGCCATTTCAATAACAAACCTGTCACCTCCTTCTCTATCTGCCAGGTGAAGTGCCAGGTTTCGGACCCGGTAAATGTGCCACCAATCGTGGCCGCTACTGTCACTTTGAAATTGGGATTTAATGTATTTTTCGGTTGCTTTTGTGATGGATTGTTCTCGAATATTCGAATTCATAATTCAAAATTTAACGTCTAAAAGTAAAGCGAAATCCCTAAAAAAAGTTAATAATTTTCAGGCCGGTTTGTAACTTGCAGAAAATCAATGCCTTACCAATAGGGTAAAACGAGTGGAACTTTGGTCACCATAGCGCACATTGGTTTTTTGCTATTTTTGCAGCGATTTAGGGACAGTAAACAGCTTTAGAAAAGGTGTTTACGAGTTACAGACAGGAAGAAATTATATGAAATATAACAAGAAATTGACTTTACCGGCAATGTTTAAGAATTCGGTAAAGAATTATGCAGATAAAACCTCCATTGTATTCGCCGGGGATGAAAATTATACTTACCGTGAGATGGGCGAAGAGGTGGAGTTGCTGTCGGAGATGTTGCTGGAACTCGGCATTAAGCAAGGTGATAAAGTGGCCATTTTAAGTACGAACATGCCTAACTGGGGTAAAGTGTTTTTTGCTATTTCAATGGTCGGTGCAGTTGCCGTGCCTATCTTACCCGATTTCCATACACGAGAAATCCATACAATCATCGAACATTCGGGATCGAAAGCATTGTTTATTTCCGAAGGTTTGTACAACAGTGTTAGTGAAGAAACTGTAGAACTCCTAAGTGCAATGGTGCTGGTGGATAATTTCGCCAGAATTCCAAAATATACCCCGGCTGAGCAATTAAAATTGTTACCCACGTCTATTCCATTGTGTGTAAAGAACTTCAAAGAAGTGGAAGTTGAGGAAAATGATCTGGCTTCGATCATTTATACATCGGGCACAACCGGAAGTTCGAAAGGCGTAATGTTGACGCATAAGAATCTGGCCTGGACAGCCCGTCAGAGCAGGACATTGCAGGAAATAAATCCCGATGACCGGTTTTTATCCATTCTGCCACTTTCACATACACTGGAAAATACAGTAGGATTTTTATTGCCTATTATGTATGGAGCTTCGATACATTATCTGAGAAAACCACCGGTGGCATCGATATTGATGCAGGCTTTGAAAAAAGTGAAGCCGACCATTATGTTGTCGGTACCGCTGATCATTGAAAAAGTATATAAATCGAAAGTTCAACCAACGTTTCAGAAAAACGGACTGATGCGTTTGTTGAGCACGTTTGGACCAACACGTAAATTGCTGCACAAAGTAGCTGTGAAAAAATTAAAGGAATCATTCGGTGGTGAGTTGCGATTCTTTGGAATTGGTGGTTCGAAACTTGATTCAACCGTTGAACGTTTTCTTTTCGAGGGAGGATTTCCCTACTCCATTGGTTATGGCTTAACAGAAACAGCCCCGCTGCTGGCAGGAGCCGTAGGAAAACATCGTGCCGTAGGTTCAACAGGAATTGCCATGGAGGGTGTTTCGCTTCGTATTGCAAATCCCGACCCTGCAACCGGGGAAGGTGAAATTCAGGCCAAAGGCGAAAACGTGATGCAGGGTTATTACAAGGCACCGGAACTTACACAGGAAGTATTCACTGAAGACGGTTGGTTCAGAACCGGCGACCGCGGAATGTTCGACAGCAAAAACAGGCTTTATATTAAAGGTCGTATCAAAACAATGATCGTTGGGGCCAGTGGTGAGAATATCTATCCGGAAGAAATTGAATCGGTGATCAATAAAATGCGTTTTGTTCTCGAATCGCTTGTTGTTGAAAAGAAGGGCAAGTTGGTAGCCATGATCCATCTGAATATGGATGAGATAGAGGAAAATTTTCAGCATATGAAAATGGAAGCCCGTCAGTACATTTCAAATAAATCCGACGAAATACTGCAGGAGATCCACCGGAAAGTGAACCAGGAGGTGAATAAATTTTCCAGGATCAGTCAGGTCGTGCTGCACCCAAGTCCGTTCGAACGTACACCTACCAAAAAGATAAAACGATTTCTATACGCCTAGTCGTAGTGAATATGAAGAGAAGGAAAGTTTTTTAGGGGCTTTCCTTTTTTTATAATTAGGTCTGTAGATTTTGTTAATTTTGTAGCCACAAAAATCACGAAGTAAATGGTCACCGAATCAAGATATAGTGCCAGAGGGGTTTCAGCTTCGAAAGAAGATGTGCACGCTGCTATCAGGAATGTCGATAAGGGAATTTTTCCAAGGGCATTTTGCAAGATCGTGCCCGATATTCTGGGCGGTGATCCTGAGTGGTGTAACATTATGCATGCCGACGGGGCCGGGACAAAATCATCGCTGGCCTACATGTACTGGAAGGAAACCGGCGATCTGTCGGTCTGGAAAGGCATTGCGCAGGATGCATTGATCATGAATGTTGATGACCTGCTTTGTGTTGGCGCTACGGATAATATTTTGGTTTCGTCTACCATCGGAAGGAACAAAAACAATATTCCCGGGGAAGTGATTGCTGCCATTATTAATGGTACGGAAGAATTGCTGGCTACTTTGCGCGAAATGGGAATCAGTATTTATTCCACGGGTGGCGAAACAGCCGACGTAGGAGACCTGGTGCGTACCATTATTGTTGATTCAACCGTTACCTGCCGGATGAAACGTAATGACGTGATTTCAGCCGATCGGATAAATGCCGGTGACGTGATTGTGGGATTATCGTCGTCGGGGCAGGCAAGCTATGAAACGGAATACAACGGTGGCATGGGTAGTAACGGGCTGACATCGGCTCGTCATGATGTATTCGCCAATTATCTGGCAGAGAAATATCCCGAAAGTTTCGACCCGCAGGTCCCTGCGGAACTGGTATATTCTGGTCAGAAAAAACTTACCGAGGCCATTGAAGGTTTGGGGATCGACGCAGGTAAACTCGTGCTTTCACCGACAAGGACCTATGCGCCGGTGATCAAAAAAGTGCTGGACAAGTACCGTTCTCAGATCTCAGGAATGATCCATTGTTCGGGGGGAGCGCAAACTAAAGTCCTGCACTTTGTTGATGATGTTCATGTAGTAAAAGATAATATGTTTCCGGTTCCGCCACTGTTTCAGATGATCCGTGAGCAATCAGGAACCGACTGGAAAGAAATGTACAAGGTGTTCAACATGGGGCATCGTTTTGAAATTTATTGCGGAGCCGATGTGGCTGATCAGATTATTAAGATCGCTGAATCGTTCAACATCGATGCTCAAATAATTGGAAGAGTAGAACCTTTTGATGGGAAAAAACTGACGATCAGCTCGGAGAAAGGAACTTTTGAGTACAGATAAAAAGGGAGAGAGAAGAAATGGCACAATACGCCTTACTGGAGAAATTTGAAGCTATAAAACACCGCTTTGAAGAAGTGGAGCAACAGATCACCGATCCGGAAGTGATTGCTGATATGAAACGCTATGTCAAGCTGAATCAGGAATACAAAAACCTGCAAAAGCTTGTGGCTAAATTTCAGGAATACAAAAACCTGGTAGATAATATCCAAACCGGGAAAGAAATGTTGGCTGAAGAGAGTGATGAGGAGATGCGTGAAATGGCGCGTGAGGAAATTGAAGAATCGGAAGAAAAACTGCCAAAGGTTGAAAAGGAAATCAAGTTTTTGCTGGTTCCTGCCGATCCGGAAGATGCCAAGAATGCGATCCTTGAAATTCGTGCCGGAACGGGTGGTGACGAAGCCAGTATTTTTGCCGGTGACCTTTTCCGCATGTATTCCAAGTTTTGCGAGAAAAAAGGTTGGCGACTGGAAGTTACCAACGCCAACGAAGGAACAGCTGGTGGATTTAAGGAAATTGTAGCCAACATCACCGGTGAAGGGGTGTATGGAATTATGAAATACGAATCAGGCGTGCATCGCGTTCAGCGCGTTCCACAGACCGAAACTCAGGGGCGGGTGCATACGTCGGCCGCTACTGTGGCCGTTTTACCAGAAGCCGATGAATTTGATGTGGAACTGAAAAACGAAGACATACGTCGCGATGAGTTCTGTTCTTCAGGACCGGGCGGACAGTCAGTGAATACTACCTACTCTGCTATTCGTTTAACGCACATTCCAACCGGCATTGTTGTGACTTGTCAGGATCAGAAATCGAAACTGAAGAACCTCGACAAAGCCATGGCCGAATTGCGCACCCGTTTGTACAACATGGAGTATCAGAAATACATCGACGAAATTTCATCGAAACGCAAGACCATGGTTTCCACCGGTGACCGGTCGGCTAAAATCCGAACCTACAACTGGCCACAGGGCCGGGTTACCGATCACCGTATTAACCTTACCTTGTACAACCTCCAGGCTATCATCAATGGCGAGATCGATGAAATCATCGAAAAACTGATGTTCGAAGAGAATGCCGAAAAACTGAAAGAAGCAGAAATCTAATAATTAAAAGGAAGTCTCCTGACAACGGTCTTCTGGCTTCCGACTATTCAATATGAATCAACAACAACTTTTTGAGCAAATACAAAAAAAACGTAGTTTTCTTTGTGTTGGACTGGACACCGATATCCAGAAAATTCCTCAACACCTGCTTGATACTTCCGATCCGGTATTTTCATTTAATAAAGAAATTATCGATGCTACAGCCGAATTCGCCGTTGCCTATAAACCTAACCTGGCGTTTTACGAAAGCCAGGGATCAAAGGGAATGATCAGCCTCGAAAAAACGGTATCGTATGTAAAATCGAAGCATCCAAAGATTTTTGTAATCGCCGATGCCAAGCGTGGCGATATTGGCAATACCTCGAATTTGTATGCACGTGCTTTTTTTGGTAAACAGCAATACGATGCTGTTACTGTGGCACCTTATATGGGTGAAGATTCAGTAAAGCCTTTCATGACCTACCCTGAGAAGTGGGTGATTTTGCTTGCGCTGACTTCCAACCAGGGCGCCGCCGATTTTCAGTTTATTACCAACAACCAAAACGGTGAGAAATTATACGAGACCGTTTTGAAGAAATCGCAGGGATGGGGTACCGCAGAAAAACTGATGTATGTAGTGGGGGCCACCAAAGCAGAAAAGCTGAAAGAAATTCGTGAGATCGTTCCGAATCATTTTCTGTTGGTTCCGGGAATTGGTGCCCAGGGTGGCAGCCTGCAAGAAGTGGCACACAATGGACTGAACAGTAAATGTGGGCTGCTGGTAAATTCTTCGCGGGGAATTATCTATGCTTCGTCTGATGTCGATTTTGCTGGTAAAGCAAGAGAGGCTGCACAAAAAGTTCAGCAGGAAATGGAGCACCTTTTAACAGAGTCCGGCTTGATTTAAACTTAACCGAGTATACATAAAAAGGGTAGCATTTTGATAGTGCTACCCTTTTCTTTGCTATCGTCAGAAAGCCAATTTTTTTTGAATGTCATTCTGAACTTGTTTCAGGATCTTTTCGCCAGATTCCGAAACGAGTTCGGAATGACGTCCTATCAGGGTTTAAGTTATTTATATCTGCTCCCAACCTTTTCTGTAATTATGCCGAATCCACTCCTCAGCCATTTGCAGCGCCGGAAGTGTTGTATACTCTTTATCGAATCGCGGATCGCCGTCAATTACTTCAAAATTATCTTTGGTAAGAATACGCAGTTTGTCCGATGAAGAAATGTTCCTGAACCGCATGTTCGGTCCATCCCATTCCAGTTTTCGCTCCAGGCTCTGCAACCTCACTGCCAATACGCCGAGCAGTACCATTTCGTTCAAGGGGCCTGCGTAACTAAAGTTCGATGAAGCCTCTACACGGCTTTGTTTACTTTCCTTACATGCACGAATCCAGTCTTGTTCGTGGCCACCTTCCATGGCATTTGGAATTCTCCTGATCGACATTGGCGGTTCTTCGAAATTTGCCATTTCCGAAATAGGTAATAGTGTTGGATTGGCCGCATAGGTCCCACACATGATCTTGCCGCGGGTACCGTAAAAAATACAGCCACCTCCGTCGTCACCCATTTGTTCACCGTCGCGGAGTTCTTCGGGACGCGGAGGCATAAAACCGCCGTCGTACCAGTGCACCGTAACTTCGGGCATAGCCACTTTTGGTAAATTATCACGGCGTGGAAATTCATATCTTACAAACTCTGCATTGGGTGCTGAATCGTTGTTAAACGAAGTTGAACTGCCTTCAACAGAACTGGGATATTCGAGCTTCAGTGCTTTAAATACCGGATCAAGGATATGGCAACCCATATCGCCAAGGGCTCCGGTGCCAAAATCCCACCAGCCACGCCAGTTCCACGGATGGTAAACTGGATTGTATTCGCGGAAGGGCGCCGGCCCGATAAATAAATCCCAGTCCAGGGTTTTCGGCACGCGCTTGCTTTTCTCGGGCCGCGTAAGCCCCTGCGGCCATATCGGGCGGTTCGTCCAGGTATCCACATGAGTGACTTCTCCTATTTTTCCTGCCCAGATCCATTCACAGATCTGACGAATGCCTTCGGCGGAGTTGCCCTGGTTCCCCATTTGTGTGGCTACTCCGTAGCGCCGGGCTGTTTCAGCAAGCACACGCGATTCATAAACCGAATGAGTCAGTGGTTTCTGTAAAAACACATGTTTGCCTTCACGCATGGCCATCAATGCCGGAAGTGCATGGGTATGATCAGGTGTGGCGATCATCACCGCGTCGATATCCTTTTGCTGGTCGAACATTACCCTGAAATCCTTGTATTGTTTGGCCCTGTACCAGCGCGGAAAAGCATTTCTCCCGGCGTAATCCTCGTCCACGTCACACAAGGCAACAATATTCTCGGTTTCCATGAATTTCAGGTTGGTGAAACCTTTGCCCCCCACACCTATTCCAGCTATGTTTAGCTTATCGCTTGGCGGTTTATGCCCCAGCCCTGCAACTACGTTGGAAGGTAGAATGGTGGCAGCAGCAATTCCTGCAGATGCTGTAGATATGAATTTTCGGCGTGATAATGATCCCATTTCTTTTGTTTCAATAAGCTTGCTGAAAAATAGGAAAAATATAGGCTCCTGCCTACATTTTTAGGTTTTTGAAGAAAGATTAACACATTTTTTGTCTGGATCGAAAATGCTCGTGCGATTGGCAGAAATTAAAAAGGGGCAAATGCTTGATGCATTGCCCCACTTTATATTCATGGCGTTTGAATTCCTTAATTAAGTTCCGGCACAATTACAGCGTCAATCACGTGAATGATACCGTTTGAAGCGGAAATGTTGAATGTTGCTCCTGGTGTAGTGGTTACAATTGAGGCCATCCCTCCTGAAGCGGTGTAGATGGTTCCTGTGTAATCAACCTGGAAAGTTTGTCCGTTCAATGTTTCAATTTTTTTCATCTGACCTTCTTTCTTTGGCAAAACACTGTTGGCAGCACGACGTCCGTCAGTAACGTGATAGAGTAGTACATTCAGGACTATCTCGGCAGGCAGGTCAGAAATTTTTCCTTCTCCAACCAACCCAACAAAAGCATCATTTGTTGGAGCGAAGACAGTGTACTGGTCAGTTCCGTTCAAGAATAAATCAACAAGACCGGCATCAAGTTCTGTATCAACATACTGCAATGCAACAACTAAACTATCAAAACCTGCACCGATGGCAATTTCAGCGATACTCATGTCACTTTTCTTCACTGCCTTACCGGCTTTTAGTTCCATTTCTTCCGAAGAAGTGGGTACATAATCATCGTTTGCTTTGTCACAGCTCACAGCAAATAATGCCATGGCAAAAATTCCTACAAGAGCCAAATTTCTTAAATTCAGTTTCTTAACAAGATTTAGAGTTTTCATTTCTTATAATTTTAAAATTTATACTCTCTCAAACATTAAAAGTCAATATAATGTTTAAAGAAAATATTAAAAAAATAAACAAAATAAAAATGAAACTTCCATTGAGCTTATAAATAAAGGGTTTTAGCGACATTGTTAAAAAATGTTAATACTCTTATTGGTGTAGCTAAATTTTGCTTCCGTCATGTTTTGTGATGCATTTTGCAATCGGGAAATGGCTTACAGAGAAAAGAATAGAATCAATTTCATACCTCCGAAGCTTTTGGGGTGGAAGATCCCGAGCACTCGGGAGGACCTCTGGAACCAGCGGACAGAATGAAAAGTATAGCGTTAGTCACCTAGTTATTTGAGTTTGTCGGTAGGTGTATTCAAGAACCGTTACAAACAAAAAAAGCCCCGGATTTCTCCGAAGCTTTTGGGGTGGAAGATCCCGAGCACTCGGGACGACCTCTGGAACCAGCGGACAGAATGAAAAGTATAGCGTTAGTCACCTAGTTATTTGAGTTTGTCGGTAGGTGTATTCAAGAACCGTTACAAACAAAAAAAGCCCCGGATTTCTCCGAAGCTTTTGGGGTGGAAGACCGGATTTGAACCGGCGACCTCTGGAACCACAATCCAGCGTTCTAACCAACTGAACTACATCCACCATGTGATTTGCGGGTGCAAATATAAATATTTTATTCGTTCAGATAGTTAAAAACGATAAAAAACAAATTTCTGTAACTCCAGTCAAGTAATACCGTCAAAAAAATAGTACTCATAACTTGCAGCATATTGCAACCCACCAATCTTTTTATTGTCGTTATTAATGAAAGTTGAACAGTTGGCAAACAAAGCGTACATACATAAAGATATTATTGAGGCATGCAAACAGGGGAACGAAGGTGCGCGTTATCGGCTCTATCAATTGTACTCAAAAGCCATGTTCAACGTAAGTTATCGTATGATGAACAACCGCGAAGAAGCTGAAGATATGTTGCAGGAAGCGTTTACACAGGCTTTTATGAAACTCGAAACGTTTCGGTATGAATCGAGTTTTGGATCGTGGTTAAAACGCATTGTAGTTAATACCTGCATTAACGCAATGAACAAGCGCAAAGTGGACCTGGCCTATTGCGATGATATTTATGCCCGCGATCGTGCAGATGAGGATGAAGATAATGAGCCGGGATACACCGTGCAGAATATTAGCACCGCAATGGAGCAACTACCGGAAGGCAGCAGGATGGTTTTTTCGTTGTACTTGCTCGAAGGTTATGATCATGGTGAAATTGCCCAGATCATGAACATCAGTGAATCGACTTCGAAAAGCCAGTACATGCGGGCTAAACGACGGGTTGCCGAAATTTTGAGAACGCTTAGATAGAAAGAATAACGAATAAATCGGATACGATGAAGAAGGATAGGTTAGAGGAATTTGTAAAAGACAATCGCGACGATTTCGATTTCAGGGAGCCGTCCCCGGAGCTTTGGGAGCGTATTGCCAAACCTGTAAAGGCGAAAAAGGTGGTGGCCCTCAGACAATACCTGTACCGGGCTGCCGTGGTGCTGGTCGTGGTATCGATCGGCTCGGTGCTGCTCTGGCAGTTCGGATTACGCTCTTCGAACCGACTGGCAAAAAATGCCGATCCGGAGTTGATCGAGTTGATGGAAACCGAAGCTTATTATTCTACACAGGTAGACAGAAAATTGAAGGAAATTCGCAAGTGTTATTATACCTATCCGGAATTGGAAGATGAAATTGAAACCGACCTCAGCGAACTGGAAAATATGTACAAAGTGCTGAAAACAGACCTTGAAGAAAACATATCGAACCGCAGCGTGATCGAAGCAATGATAGAAAATAATCGCTATCGCCTGAAACTGTGCGATGATGTGCTGGAGCAAATAAATTGTTAAAAAAGGAAAACCCGATGAATAAAATTAAAGCAGCAATTTTTGTGATCTTGATGGCAGGCAGTTTGCCTTTTGGGGCAAAGGCGCAGTTCAGTGAGACACGGGAAATGGTGAAAAGTTTTCCCGTTTTGGAGGATACACAGATAGAAATCGCAAACAAATACGGGAAAATCGATGTAAAAACCTGGGATAAAGATTCGGCTCGTTTCGAGATCAGTATCAGGGTGGAAGAAAAGAAACTCTCGAAGCTCGAAAAATCCATTCGCGATATAGATTTCAATATTACCGACAGCGAACATTATCTGATCTTTCGCACCGAAGTAGAGAAAAACAAGAGCGGGCTTGCCAAAGAATTCCAACGATTCAAAGAAACCCTTTTAAGTTCGGACGGAAATGTGCAGGTGGATTACACGGTGTGGGTACCCGACTCGAACCGACTGAAAATTGAGAATAAATTCGGCGATATTTTTATTGGCGACTATAAAGGTGAAGTGAGTATCGATCTTTCGAACGGCAACCTGAAAGCCAATGATTTTGAACAGCAACTTGATTTAATCCTCAATTTTGCCGACGCCACCATCAACACCATTAAAACGGGGAGGCTCGACTGTAATTTCAGCGAATTATACGTAAAAGAGGCGGGTTCAATTCGGGTGATCAGTAAATCAACCGAATTCGATTTGCAGGAGATCGGCGATATGAATGTTGATTCGCGGCGCGATAAATTTCGAATCAGAAAAGTTGACCTTATAGATGCGCAGGGGAGTTTTTCCAATTTCAGGATCAGCGAACTTAACGACCGGGTAAATATCCGCGCCGAATACGGCGACCTTGAGATTGAAAACATTTCGACCGATTTTGGCGGTATTATCATTCAATCTAAAAATACCGATGTGAGCCTGTATTTTAATCAGGCATCGGAATTTGCTTATGATTTTACCTATAGCAAGACTGAACTTTCGCTCAGCCCGGAAATGGAAAAAGAAACAGAAAACATAAGCGAAGATGGAAAAACCGTTTTGGAAAGCGGCTGGTTTGGGAAGAAAACCAATGAAACTGCCCGGCTGAATATTTCAGCCGAATCGGGCAGTATTAGTGTCAGGGCGCGATAATCTTTATTTTTTTTCGTGCCTGGTGCAACCCTCCGGAAAAACCTTTGTCATTAAAACTGAACATTCAAAAAGTATCGGAGCAAAAGCCAGCCTCGGGCGATGAAAACAAGAACAGTGAACAGCATATTTTAACAGAAAACTAAAAATCATGAAAACAATTACAACATTTTTGTTTAGCGGCATTTTGCTGCTTTTTGCAGCCACGGGCTGCATCGATCACATCAGTATTACCGGAAACGGGAACCCGGCCAGTGAACAGCGAACAGTAAGAACATTCAGTAGTGTGAAATCCAGCGGTGATTTCAGCGTTTACATTACCAACGGCGATGAAACCGGCGTGGTGGTTCGTGCTGACGATAACCTGCTCCAGTATATCGAAACCTATGTGTCAGGCGAAACGCTCCACATCGAAATTGATGGTTTGCATAGCGTGAAAACAGTAGTTCCGATGGAGATTTACATTACCACACCACAGTTGGAAGGCATTGTACAGAGTGGTTCAGGAATCATTACTTCCGATTTTTTCGAAGCTGATCATTTCGACCTTGTTCTTTCAGGATCGGGAAAGATTGCAGCCGAATTTGAAGTATACGAAGCCGAAGTTTTGTTGTCGGGTTCGGGGCGAATAGATATGAAGGGTATAGCAACACAAGCTAATCTGGTGATCAGTGGCTCCGGAAATTTGAATGGTAACGATTTGTACCTGGAAAAATGCCATACCCTTACATCGGGTTCGGGCGATATGTGGATTTCTGTTTCCGATTATCTGTCAACCCGGATTTCGGGAAGCGGAAACGTGTATTATGAAGGCAGTCCAAGGATTGAGACCAGCATTTCCGGTTCAGGAAATGTCATCAGCCATCATTAATCAAATACTTCAGCCTCATGAAAAAACTATTGATCATACTGCTGCTTGTTTTACCCTCGCTAGGTTTTACCCAGGTTTTTGAAAACGCAATTGGTATCCGCGGGGGATTGACTGCCGGGTTTGAATACCGTTTCTATATGGACGATGCCAACTCCTACAAATTTCTTTTGGGAACACGCGACGGCGGCGTCCAGATCCACGCGCTGAAGGAATTTCACCAATACGATCTTTTCAGTTTTACCGATCGGCTGGTGTTGCTATACGGTGCCGGTTTGCACGCCGGTTACGAACAGTGGGAAAAACAATACATCGAAGGCAATACTAGCTGGTATGAAGATCGAACAGCATTTCTGGTTGGTCTCGACGGGTTGGTCGGGCTGGAGTACCTGTTTTATGAAGTTCCCATATCCCTTGGTTTTGAAGTCAAACCCTATTTCGATTTACTGGGTCGCGAAATGTTCAACGTGCAGTTGTTCGATTTTGCCTTTACCGTGAAATATCTTTTTTAAACAATTAAACATATTCAGAAAATGAGAAAACTAAGTATTATGCTTGTGCTGATAATGGGCGTTTTGGTGGCCGGTGCACAGGATATTTACGACAACAATCAGATTGAAACCATCTTTTCGAAGAACAAGAGTAACGGAGGTTACGGTGCTTTTACCATGGGTTATTCGCAGATCGACGGACGTGATGCACTGATAACCGGAGCCCGTGGCGCTTTTATTTTCGACCATAGTTTTGCCATTGGTTTGGGAGGTTATGGTTTTGTGAACAACCTCGATTACAGCAGCTATGTCCACGACAATCCGGAAACACAGTTTATGCTGGCCGGCGGATACGGAGGATTTTTTGTGGAACCGATTATAGGAGGTACCAAACCGGTACATGTTTCATTTCCTATTTTACTGGGAATGGGCGGCGTTGCACTGGTCGAGAACAATGGCTGGGGATGGGACTGGGATCTTGATCCCTATCATCCCGGGCACGAGTACGACCACGATATCTTTTTTGTGGTTGAGCCGGCTGTGGAACTGGAGTTTAACCTGACTCGGTTTTTCAGAGCTGCCGCCTATGCCAGCTATCGTTTTACCTCCAACATCGAACTGTATGAAACGGATGAGGATGTACTCAAAGGTTTTAATTTTGGAATGACCTTTAAGTTTGGGAAGTTTTAGAGAATATAGAGTGAAAGAAAAATGCCGGAACGTTTTTGCTCCGGCTTTTTTTATGGAATGACTGTCAGTACTTCATTCATTTATACCCATCCTCCTATCGATGCCTGCTGTAAGGCAGGGACGATTGGCCTGCAGCTCAAAGCAACTTGAAAATAAATAATTTTATTCCGTACTCACCTGTTTCCCGGTTGACCTTCCGGGATCGAAGCTTCCATCAATCTTGTCTTAATTCTGGCCATCAAAAAGTGGACTGGCCTCTTTTAATCGAGTCTGAAATTAAAATAAAGCCTTAGTGAGACCGGGAAGCTCCGAAGAATGAGGAGATCACCCGTCCGAATTTAGGTTTTATGAAAATGGAAGGTGAAGATGAAAAGCAGTCTTGATTTTTCTGCTTCGTCTTTGCATTAAGGCAAAGATGAAGGCCTCCGGTAGGAGAAGATACCAAAGAATATTTCCTTTCACTCCGGCCAATGATCTCATAGAATTTTATAGTTTTTATGCGCGTTTTTCTCAAACAAAATCAAAATTTTTGACCCCATAAATCCCCCATTGGGGGACTCATTTCTGTCGGTCATCCGACGGATCATTTGCCCCGGGCTATTAAATGTCGGCCCTTCATGACTTAACTTGATAATGGATGTGTGAAATAAAATAACCCAGGGTAATACCGATCGTTCATTTGACGGTGGTCGCTACCCTGGGCTATAAGTCCTGTTTGTAAATTCCGGGAATATGCAGTTCCTGCTATAACTCGTAAAAATCTACATAATCCTGTTTTTGCAGGAACTCAATACTTTTTCTGCAACTTTCAATGGGTTCGAAATTGTATTCTTCCACTTCCACGATCCCGTATTCGGCCCCTGCTTTTTCGCGTTCGGCAAAAATGGCTGCAAAATCCATGTTGCCGCTGGCACCCACTTCTTTTTCATCTTTTATGTGCCACAGGAAAAAACGGCCGGGGTAATTTTCGAAATATTCGAGCGCATCACCTCCTCCGTGATCTATCCAGTACAAATCCATTTCAAACATCACTTTCTCCGGATCGGTCAATTCGAGCATCCAGTCGTAAACGCGTTTTCCTTCCAGTTCGGTAGTAAATTCCTGGTCGTGGTTGTGGTAGCCAAAACGAATACCGGCAGCATTGCATTTTTCGCCTACTGCATTAAAGTATTCGCAATACCGTTTAAGTCCTTCAAGGCTTTCGTAACCGGTTCCGCCCATCCAGGGTTGAACAATCCATTTAACACCGGCTGCTTTGTGCGCGGCAATGCAATTGTCCCACCATTGCATGGTTTCATCCCAATTATCTTCACCCGGAACATCCTGCCCCGTGTGAGCGCCTAAAAATTTCAGCCCGTTTTCTTCACAAAGCGCTGTAAAGTCGGCCGGGTCCATGTTGTAAATTTTCCCGTCGCCGTAGCTGGCGGCTTCCACAAATTTGTAGCCCATGTCGCCAACGGCTTTAATGGTGGCTGCTGCATCTTCCTGCATGTCGTCTTTCACCGACCATAGTTGCAGGCCGATCACTTTCTCCGGAGTTTCGACGGCTGATTTCTGTTCAGCAGCTTTTTTTGATGTTGAATTACAGGCGGTAAATACCTGTGTTGCGATGGCCATGATTGCGATCACGGCAAAAAAACGTAGCGATTGTTTCGTTAAGCTCATTTTCATTTTGATTTAGGTTGAATTAATTTTTTACAGTGAACTACAAAGATGTCAAATTTCCTGCAATTTACTTCACGTGCTTCCTTATTTAATCCTTATTTTTGGCGCCTTAACACTGTTATGAAGAATAAAGAACTGCTGTCATACGGATCGGCACTGGGAGCTGCCTTTTTCTGGAGCTTCTCCTTTATCTGGTTTAAGATCGCCTACCAGGGTTACGAACCCATTACCGTGGTGATCTTCCGCTTGACCATTTCGGCATTGCTCATCACGGTGATTGCCTGGGGCATGAAACGCCTTCAAACGCCTTCGCGCAAAGACCTGGGTCTGTTTGTTCTGATGTCGTTTTTCGAGCCCTTTCTTTATTTTATCGGCGAAAGCTATGGGCTGATGTATATTTCGTCGACGGTGGCGGCAGTTATTGTGGCAACTATTCCGCTAATCTCGCCGGTGGCTGCCTGGTTTTTCTATCGCGAACGCTTACGCTGGATGAATGCCGTTGGTTTACTGTTTTCCTTTTTTGGTGTAGGTCTGGTCGTGCTAAACGGCTCTTTCCGCTTCGACGCATCGCCGCTGGGTGTAGGACTCGAATTTATGGCCGTTCTTTCTGCCATTTCCTATTCCATCGTACTTCGGAACCTGGTGGGGCGCTACAATACCTTTTCCATTATTGCCTGGCAGAATATCATCGGGGTGCTCTTCTTCCTGCCGCTCTGGCTGTTTTTCGAATTTAACGATTTTGTAAGCCGGCCATTTCACCCTGCTGCTTTTCGTGCAATCGTTTTCCTGGCCATTTTTTCATCCACGCTGGCCTTTGTTTTCTTTACGCAAAGCATCCGTAACCTCGGTGTAAACCGTTCCAACACCTTCATCAACCTGATCCCGGTTTTTGTAGCCATCCTTTCTTTTTTTATATTGAAAGACAGTTTGGGATTGCAGCAAATTACCGGTATTGTTATCGTGGTTGCGGGATTGTTCCTGGCCCAGCTTAAACGAAAAAGGAAACGGCCCGACTTTGAACGGATCGAGATCAGTACCCAGCGAAAAGGGTGATGGAAGTTTTCAGTGGGCCGTCGCAGGATTTAGTTTCCAGTCACAGTTTTCAGTAAAAGCAGTTTTCATGAAAAAAGTAACATACAAAAAACCGGAGCAACTTAAGGTTTTTACCGATAGTACCCGTTTGGAAACAGCGGTTTTTCTGAAGAAGCTGAAAAAGAAAAAGCCCAAAGATCTCGACGATTTTGTGCACGGGCTGCATGTGGAAGCTTTTTCGGCCTTCGACTGCCTCGATTGCGCTAACTGTTGCAAAACCATTGGCCCGCGTCTGATCGGCAAAGACGTTGAACGGCTGGCCAAACACCTGAAAATGAAACCGGCCGATTTTATGGAGCAATATGTGGAAGTGGACGAAGACGGCGACTTGATTTTTCGCGAACATCCCTGCCCGTTTCTGCTGCCTGATAATTATTGCATGGTTTACGAAAACCGGCCACGTGCCTGTCGCGAATACCCGCACACCGATCGCAAACGCTTCTACCAGATCCTCAACCTCACCCATAAAAATTGCGAAACCTGCCCTGTTGTGTATGAGATCGTAGAAGAATTACGGAAAAAGATATGGTAAGAGGAAATTGATTTAATTCAAATCTCGAAATAATACTATTTAATTACCTTTGGCGTTTTACGTAAAATTGAGTTTGCGGATGATGCGAAAGCTATACATCATTTTTCTTCTTGCGATGTTTTCACTGGCCGGTAAAGGCCAAATTGGCGGGGAATACACTTACCAGTTTCTCGAGTTGACCAATTCGGCACGTATTGCTGCGCTTGGCGGTGTCCAGGTGGCCATTTCCGATTCATCCGATCTCAACCTTCCGTACCACAACCCGTCGCTGTTACACCCCGATATGAGTCACCGGGTTTTGGTGAACTATGTAAATTACCTGGCCGATGTAAATTATGGCTATGCATCGTATGCCCGTCATTACGAAGGGATCGGGAATTTTGCGGTGGGCATGCACTACATCAACTACGGAAAGTTCGAGGAGGCGCTGGAAACGGGTGAGCTAACCGGTGCTACTTTTAAAGCTGCGGAATATGCCCTGAACCTGATGTATTCGAACCATTACGGGCGACTAAACTACGGCATCAATCTGAAACCCATTCTTTCGTCGTTTGAGAGTTACCAGTCGTTCGGCATTGCCGCCGATCTGGGGATCAATCTTTCCAGCAAATCCGGTCTGACCAGTTTTGGTCTTGTTGCCCGAAACATCGGAACACAAATCACCACGTATTACCGCGATGGCGATCGCGAAAGAATTCCGTTCAACCTTCAAATGGGGATCAGCCAGCGTCTGAAGCACGCACCCCTGGTTTTTTCTGCCACCATGCAGCATATGAACGTTTGGGACCTGGCCAGTCCGGATGAAGAACCCGAATTCAGCACCGAAACAATTTACGAATACGACGAAGGTTTTGTGAAACAATTTATGCGGCACATGGTATTTGGGGTCGAGTTTTTGCCTTCGATGAATTTTACGCTGCGGGCCGGGTACAACTATCAGCGTCGGCAGGAACTGAAATACGACAGTAAAGGTTCAACTGTTGGATTTTCGGCAGGATTTGGATTGAAAATCAAACGTTTCCGGCTCGATTACGGCATTTCGCGTTTTCACCTGGCAGGTTCTTCCAACCTGTTCTCGCTCTCCATAAATTTGAACGACAATTATTAAAAAAGGACTTCATTCTCTTAAATAATTCCCATCTTTGCTGACAGATAATATGAGCAAACAAAAGATCATTATTGCAATCGACGGACATTCTTCCTGCGGTAAAAGTACCGTGGCTAAACAACTGGCACGGGAACTTGGTTATATCTATATCGACACGGGAGCAATGTACCGCGTGGTAACACTGGTGGCATTGCGAAACGGCTGGATTGAGAATAAAGTGCCGGATTCGGAAAAAGTGATCAATGGGTTGAAAGACATGACAATCACTTTTCAGTGGGATGAAAAGTCGGGCAAAAACACTACGTTTTTAAACGGCGAGAACGTGGAGGAAGAGATCCGAAGACTGGAAGTATCGGAAAATGTAAGTCCGATCAGCACGATACCTGAAGTACGGAAAGAAATGGTGCGCCAGCAGCGCGAGAATGGCAAAAACAAAGGGATTGTAATGGATGGCCGCGATATCGGCACCGTTGTTTTTCCCGATGCTGAGCTCAAGATCTTTATGACTGCATCGTCTGAAATAAGGGCACAACGCCGCTTCCTCGAACTGAAGGAGAAAGGTCTTGATGTAAATTATGAAGAAGTACTGGCTAATGTAGAAGGGCGGGATAAGATCGATTCTACCAGGGCGATAAGTCCGCTTAAAAAAGCCGACGACGCACTGGTGCTCGATAACAGCTACATGACCCGTGAAGAACAATTGGAATGGTCCATCAACAAAGTAAAAGAAAGATTAGCGGATGAGAGTTGAGATTGACAGGCGTTCAGGTTTTTGTTTTGGGGTGATCAATGCGATCAAGGAGGCGGAGAACGAATTGAAAAGATCGGGAGAATTGTACTGTTTGGGCGATATTGTCCATAACGGCAGGGAAGTGGAGCGACTCGAGAAAATGGGATTGAAATCCATTTCGAAAGAAGAATATTTGAAACTTAAAGATTGTAAAGTGCTGATTCGTGCGCACGGTGAACCACCGGAGACCTACGAATATGCGCGCGAAAACAATATCGAACTGATCGATGCCACCTGCCCTGTAGTGATTACTTTACAGGAAAAAGTAAAAGGTTCGTATTTGAATACTGCTTCCCAAAATGGCCAGGTGGTTATTTACGGGAAGAGAGGACACGCCGAAATAATTGGGCTCGATGGCCAAACCGAGAATTCTGCCCTTGTGCTCGAAAGTCTCGATGATGTTGAGAAAGTGGATCCTGACCGTCCGGTGGCACTATATTCACAAACGACCAAACGTATCGAGGATTTCCATGCAATTGCAAAAAGCGTGAAAGAGCGCATGCAGCCCGGCGTTCCGGTACAAATTAAGGATACGATCTGCCGCCAGGTATCGAACCGGGTGCCTAACCTGCAAAAGTTTTCTGCTGAGTTTGATATGGTTCTTTTTATTGCTGGTGAAAAAAGCTCTAACGGACGTTACCTCTACACCATTTGCAAGGAAGTGAACCCGAAATCCTATAAAATTTCTGCCATCGAACAAATTGAAAAAGATTGGTTCGAAGATGTGGAATCTGTAGGTATTTGCGGGGCTACGTCAACGCCGCAATGGTTGATGGAGCAGGCCGCCGATTGGATCAGGGAAAATTTTGATTGATCTTTCAGCCACTTCACCCAAATCATATTTTTCTTTACTTTTAACGGGGTAAAACTACTTCATGGCTCAACTTTTTGCACAAGTCATATTGCCCTTGTCCCTGCACGATGCCTTCGCATACAACGTACCGGCCCCGCTTGTTAATGACATTGCTCCCGGCAAAAGGGTGATCATTCAGTTCGGCAAACGAAAATACTATGCCGCACTGGTCATCTCGCTGACCGATCAAAAACCGGAAGGAATTGAAGACATCAAGGATATTCAGCAGGTGCTCGACGAGTATCCGGTGGTACTTCCCGAAAATTTTAAGCTGTGGAAATGGATGGCCAATTATTACTGTTGCATGCTGGGCGATGTATTCAGGGCTGCTTTACCAACCGGCCTTAAACTCGAAAGCAAAACACGAGTGATGCTGACAGGTTCTGACGAAGCGGTTTCACTGACAGTAAACGAACGTTTAATGCTGCGGCAAATCGACGGTGGTAACCATGTCCTGGCCGATCTGGAACGGAAAATGGGAAGCAGTTTTTCTTATTCAACGCTTAAATCGCTGATCGCCAAGAATCTGGTTTATGCCGAAGAGAAGATCAGTAAAAAATACCGGTCCAAAACCGAAACATTTGTGAAATGGCATCCTGACATTGATTCGAAAGAGCAACTTAATTCGGTCATTGATAAGCTCGGCAGGGCAAAAAAACAAAAGGCACTGCTGTTACATTTCATCCATGTACTGGAAGGTATTACTCCGGAGTCACGGAAGGAGATTTCGAAAAAAGAATTGTTACACGACACCGGGGTTTCTCCGGCGGTGCTCAAAGGATTGGCTGCAAAAAATATACTGCTGGAGTTTCAGAAGCAGGTATCGCGCTTACACGAAGAGCAGCCCGAACAGGTGAGCATTAACCTGCTGAATAAATACCAGGCAAAGGCGCTCGATGAGATCAAGCATGAATTCGGGTCAAAACAGGTTGCTTTGATCCACGGAATTACGGCCAGTGGAAAAACGGAAATTTATATTCACCTGATTGATGAGATCATTAAGTCAGGCAAGCAGGCGCTTTACCTGGTTCCTGAGATTGCCCTGACCACACAGATCGTTCAACGCCTTAAAAATGTGTTCGGGCATAAAGTGGGGGTTTATCATTCGCGGCTGAACAGCCAGGAACGGGTGGAAGTTTGGAAGAAAACGCTGCGGTTTCAAAACGAACCGGATAAGGGGTACCAGGTAGTATTGAGTGCACGATCAGGAATTTTTCTACCTTTTTCAAATCTTGGGATGATTGTTGTTGACGAGGAACATGAGAACTCCTTTAAGCAATACGATCCGGCGCCGCGCTACAATGCCCGCGACATGGCGGTAGTACTTGGTTTTCAGCATGGAGCCAAAGTTTTGCTGGGATCGGCCACGCCTTCGTATGAATCGTACCATAATGCCGTAACCGGGAAATACGGACTGGTCAACCTTACGAGACGACATGCCGATGTGGAACTGCCCGAGATTGTGGTGGCCGATGTCAGACGCGCACATAAACGCAAGGAAATGCACTCGGTTTTAACCCCGCAGCTTTACTCCGAGGTGGAGTCGGCGCTGGAAAATAAGGAGCAGGTAATTCTATTTCAGAACCGTCGTGGGTATTCGCCTTATGTCGAGTGCTTTACGTGCGGGCATATTCCAAAATGCGAAAAATGCGATGTGAGCCTCACCTATCACAAATACAAAAAACGCTTAACCTGTCATTACTGCGGCTATAGTTACAGGCTGCCTGAACGCTGTGACGAGTGTGGTTCGTCCGAGTTGAAAACGCGTGGCTTTGGGACCGAAAAGATCGAGGATGAACTGAAGCAGCTTTTCAGAAATGCCCGGATAGCGAGAATGGATCTGGATACCACGCAATCGAAACATGCTTTCGAAAAGATAGTGAGTAACCTTGAGAACCGGAAAACGGATATTTTGATCGGTACTCAGATGGTTACGAAAGGATTGGATTTTGAACACGTTCGTGTAGTGGGGATTTTGAATGCGGACAACCTGATCAATTTTCCCGATTTCAGGGCCCATGAAAGAGCTTACCAGTTGATATCGCAGGTGGCCGGACGTGCGGGGAGAAAACACAGCCGGGGCATAGTGGTGATCCAGACGACACAGCCCGATCATCCGCTTATCGATCTCATCCGTCAGCAGGATTATGCAGCGGCTTTGAAACAACAGTTCGAAGAACGGCAATTATTCAAATACCCGCCATTTTACCGGCTCATAAAAATTGTGGTGAAACATAAAAACCAGGAAACCGTCGAACGGGCGGCAAATCAATTGGCAAAGCTGCTCAGGCAGAACAAGACACTGATCATTCTCGGCCCTGAATTCCCCCTGGTGAGTCGGATACAACTCTGGCACCATAAGGAGATATGGATCAAAATCGACCGTAAATTACAACTTGATGCGGTTAAACGGGGCATTGTTGCAGCCGTTAAATCGGTAAAGAACGCACCGGCAAACAGCAACTGCCAGATCCACATCGATGTGGATCCTTTCTAGCAGTAATTTCTTTCGTATTTATGTTGATTTTCTGGGAAATTGCATTTTTCACACATCGAATTTTTTTTAGATTTGTAGCCTTAACATTTTTAGGTGAACGGTAAAGACGTAAATCGAATTTTTGAACAGTTTTCCCAAATGCGAGTGCTCGTAATAGGTGATGCCATGCTCGACACTTACCTGTGGGGAAAAGTTGAGCGTTTGTCACCTGAAGCACCGGTACCTATTGTTTCGGTGACAAAGCGCGAGAACCGTCTTGGAGGTGCAGCCAACGTTTCCCGTAATATTCAGGCGCTGGGTGCCACGCCCATTCTTTTTTCGGTAATCGGTGACGACGATAATGGGAAGGAATTTGAAAGTCTTCTGGTAAAACGGGAACTCAGTAACAAGGGAATTTTTATCGATCAGACACGGAATACTACCGTAAAAAACCGGATCATCAGCAGCGGTAAACAGATCGTTCGCGTGGATGAAGAATCGACCAGTTACATTTCTGCCGAGATGGAAGAAAAGCTGATCGCCGCCATCCTGAAAGAACTTGAAGAGGAGAAAGTGGATGTAATCGTTTTTGTGGACTACGACAAAGGCATTGTAACACCGGCGTTATTCGATGCGGTGAATGAGGCAGCCATCAAAATGAACATCCCAACCGCTGTCGATCCGAAGAAACGAAATTTCTGGCATTATAAAAATGTGACCCTTTTCAAGCCCAATTTCAAGGAGTTCGTGGAAGGCATCGGTCAACCGATTGCCAAAGACGACCTGGAAGCCATAAAAATGCACGCCGACACGTTTAAAAAAGAACAGAACTTCAAGCTGATTTTCATCACCCTTTCCGAATTGGGTGTATTTATCAGCAACGGGGTGAAAGAACAGTATTATCCTGTGGTAATTCGTGATATTGCCGACGTTTCGGGGGCAGGGGATACCGTAATCGGTGTGGCCAGTCTGGCCATGGCAGCCGGTTTGTCACCCAGGGTTATGGCGCTGATGTCGAACCTGGCCGGGGGCCTGGTTTGCGAAAAGGTTGGCGTAGTCCCGGTCGATTGCGAACAACTCCGAAAAGAGATGAAATCCAGTAAATTTTAGACAAGTTATCCACGGTTGCATCGTTGATAGCTTACTGATAACCCGTTAATAAAAAATAGATGCAGGTTTTTGGGTTTTTGTTACCTTTGAAACCACTCTTAAAAAGAAAAAGACGCGTAGATGGGAAAAATAATTTCGTTGGCAAACCAGAAAGGAGGAGTTGGAAAAACCACCACAACCATTAACCTGGCAGCAAGTCTGGCTGTGCTCGAAAAGAAAGTACTGGTGATCGATGCAGATCCGCAGGCCAATGCCACTTCCGGGTTGGGCTTTGATGTGAGCAATGTACAATCGAGCATTTATGAATGCATTGTCGATGATATTGATGCCACAAAAGTGACGCTGAAAACACAGATTGAAAACCTCGATCTGATTCCGTCGCACATCGATTTGGTGGGTGCTGAAATTGAAATGCTGAACATGCCCAACCGCGAGAAAGTATTGAAAAACGCTATCGAACCGCTGAAGAAAGTATACGATTTTATTTTTATTGATTGTTCACCGTCACTGGGGCTGATTACCGTTAATGCGCTGACGGCTTCCGATTCAGTGATCATTCCGGTTCAGTGCGAATATTTTGCACTTGAAGGACTGGGAAAGCTCCTGAATACCATTAAGATCATACAAAGCCGGTTGAACACCGACCTGGGCATTGAAGGATTTTTGTTGACTATGTTCGATGGTCGACTCAATCTGTCGAACCAGGTTTACGAGGAAGTAAAGCACCATTTTCAGGAAATGGTTTTCGAAACCGTTATTCAGCGTAATGTAAAACTGAGCGAGGCACCCAGCTACGGGAAACCCGTTGTTTTGTACGATGCCAGCTCGCGCGGCGCCATTAACCACATGAACCTCGCACGCGAAATCCTTCAGCGCAACGAAATGACCCAGATGTCGAAAGAAAAGAACGTAGTAATAAATTAAGATAGTATATGATGGTTAAGCGAAATGCATTGGGAAGAGGACTTGGGGCCCTGATCGATGATGCTGAAAAAATGCAGAAAAGTGCAGGCATCAGCGAGATTGAGTTGAGCAAAATTGAAGCCAATCCTTTTCAGCCCCGTTCGAAATTCGATGAGGAAGCACTGGAGGAGCTCGCTACTTCCATCAGGGAAATTGGTCTAATTCAGCCGATCACGTTGCGCAAAGTGGCAGAAGATAAGTATCAGATCATTGCCGGGGAACGCCGTTTCAGGGCATCACAACTGGCCGGCCTGGAAACCATCCCGTCGTATGTGCGCAAAGCCAAAGACGATGGTATGCTCGAAATGGCGCTGGTGGAAAACATACAGCGCGAAGATCTCGATTCGATCGAAATAGCATTGAGTTACCAGCGGCTGATCGATGAGTTAGAGTATACCCAGGAAGAATTGAGTTCAAGGGTGGGGAAAAAACGTTCGACCATTGCCAATTACCTGCGTTTGCTGAAATTGCCGGCCATTATTCAGAAAGGACTGATCGACAAAGAGATTTCAATGGGACACGCCCGTGCGATCATCAACATAGATGATTCCGACACCCAGATATCGATTTATGAGCAGATCGTTAAACATTCATATTCGGTGCGCAAAGTGGAGGAGATCGTTCGTAATCTGAATTCGGCAGACCAAAAGAAAAGCACCGAAAAAGCGCCAAAATTTCCCAAAGCATTTGCCGGCGTGAAGAAACAACTCGATAAGGTTTTCAATACGCGTATCGTTTTCTCGATGAACGAAAAAGGAAAGGGTAAGATCACGATTCCTTTTAAGTCGGAGAAAGACCTGGAGCGAATTGTTAAAATAATTGAAAATCAAAAATAAACCTTAAGTTTAAACGCTTTCCGCTGCGTATTTTCTATTTTTGCGCAAAATTTTTAGTGTGAGTACCGGGAGTTATTTTTCCAAAATCATAGTGGCTATCCCTTTTCTTTTGCTTGGATTGAGTTCTCTGGGACAGAATCTGGAAGTGGATTCCACCCGCATGGTGGAAATAGATCAACAAACCGAAGAGCTGCATTCACCCCGAAAGGCTACCATTTATTCGGCGGTCCTTCCCGGGCTGGGGCAGGCTTACAATAAAAAATACTGGAAGATTCCTGTTATTTATGCCGGCTTTGCTGCCTTTGGCTATTTTATTTACTGGAACAACGACAATTACCAGATCATGAAACAAGCCTACAGCGATTTTACTGACGGCGATCCGGAAACCAATTCGTACCTCGATCTTGATGGGGCGCAGTACTACGATCTGGGGACCGAACCCGACGATACCAATTTTAAACAGGCGGTTTTGAAACAGCAGGATTATTACCGCCGCAACCGCGATTTGCTGGTGATTTCGATTGTTGGTTTTTATGGCCTGCAGATCATCGATGCCAGTGTGGATGCTCATTTTTTTGATTTTGACATCAGCGAAGACCTGACCTTGAACTGGCAGCCCACCATGAACTATTTCAACCAACAGACCGTTTACGGCATAAATTGTACTTTTACTTTCTGATATGATCAAAAGAACATTTTTATATACCATCCTGATTATTTTTTCGATTGGTGTTTTTGCTCAAACATCCGAATCCATTCCGCTTGAGCTGGCAAATACAGATACCCTGTACATCGATTCGATGGAGGTAGATACATCGGAAAATAAAGTGTTCGAAATCGATGACGAGCTAAATGCCATTTTCTCGGAGCAGATGGACAGTTTGCTGCACTCCTGGGAAGTGCAAAACCGTTTTAATTTCGATAGTTCAGAAGTGCGGCTCGGTTATTATCCAACCAATGTACCCGATTCGGTATACATTCAGCGTCTGAAAGATATCGAGCAGGTAGTGGATTTGAATTATAATCAGGTAGTGAAACGATACATTCAGATGTACACCGAAAAACGTCGCGATCTGGTAGAAGTGATGTTGGGACTTTCGGCCTATTATTTTCCGATTTTCGAAGAGACGCTCGATAAATACGATATGCCGCTTGAGATCAAGTACCTGGCTATTATCGAATCGGCACTTAATCCAACAGCACGATCCCGGGTTGGTGCGAACGGACTGTGGCAGTTCATGTATGGAACAGCCAGAAACATGAAGCTCGAGATCACGAGTTTTGTCGATGAGCGCCGCGATCCGGTGAAATCAACCGATGCGGCAGCTCGTTACCTGAACCGCTTGCACGATATTTACGGAAACTGGCACCTGGCCATAGCAGCCTACAACTGCGGCCCGGGCAATGTTAACCGTGCCATCCGCCGTTCGGGAGGCCGAACCAATTACTGGGAAATTTATTACCGTCTGCCACGTGAAACCCGTGGTTATGTGCCGGCGTTTATAGCAGCCATGTACACTTTTGAATACCACAAGGAACACAACCTCGTTCCGCGTTACCCCGAAATTCCGTTGTCGGTTGATACGGTTATGGTTAACGATTACCTGCATTTCGATCAAATAGCCGCGACGATTGGAATGGATAAAGAAAAGTTGCGGGCGCTGAATCCCATGTATCGCCGCGATGTAATTCCGGCAAAAAAAACAAAACCATATCCGCTGGTATTGCCCAACGACAAGATCATGGATTTTATCGATAAGGATACAACCGTCTTTGCTTACGAACGCGATAAATATTTCCCTGACAATACCTTGCAAGACCCGACCAGCAGCAGTTATTTTGTGCCTGTTGATGTGAAGGGTAAAGATAAAGTAGTGTATACGGTTAAAGCCGGCGATAATGTTGGCTTCATTTCATCGTGGTTTCATGTTCGGGCATCCGACCTGCGATACTGGAACGATATACGCCGTGACATCATACGTGTCGGGCAGAAGTTGGCTTTGTATGTGCCCGAAGGACAAAAAGCCAAATATGAAAAACTGAATTCGATGAGTTTTGCCGAAAAGCAGGCATCGATCGGAAAATCAGTAAAACCGGCAGAGCCTAAAAAAGTGGAGCCGCTCGATCCGAATTATGTGTACCATACGGTTCGAAGAGGTGATACCATCTGGGACATTGCCAAACAATACGCCGGCATCAGTTCGGACGATATTATGAAACTCAATAACCTGACCAACGACCGTGGTTTGTACGTGGGACAAAAACTAAAGATCAAAAGAAAAGGCTAGTCCACGTATTGCTGTTAGCGGTCGGAATTTTTATATTCAACATCGTATAGATCAAACATTTCCTTCAGATAATTCACACTCCCGATGACGCCCAGGGTTCCTTCGGCCCCGGACACAATGCCAACAAGGTACCCATTTTTGTCAATCACCGGTGATCCGCTTCTCCCATGCGGTTGTATCCCCTCGCTTAGTGTTTGAACGTAAAAGTAAGGGCCTAAATTTTTAAAGCACTGGAGTTTAACCAGAGCAGGTCTGTTCTTATCTTTTTGTTTCATGCCCCAGCCAACAGCATACACAATTTCGTTTGTTTTTACTGGTGTGTACCTTATTTTTAAAGGGTATATATCCGTAAGATTTTTATCAATTTCAAAAAGAATCCAGTCACGTACTTTCAGGGTGTTAAACTGCCCGATGTTCTCTTCAGGTTCTGTATTGATCAGCTGTTTTACTGAAACGCGGTTCTCCCTATCGTTTTTAGGGTAAAGTTCCCACGATATAAATTCTTTCCCTAAATCAATTGTGGTTAATCCGAACACGTTCTCGAAAGCCATAAAAATGTGCTTACACGAAACACCCAGAGTATCCTTAGCGGTTTGAATAAGAAAGGCATTTGCCAAATCCGTAAAAGTGGTGTCCTTAAAACGTATTTCATTGGTAAGGGAAAAATTTGGCCATTGCGACAAGGGTTGTCCAATCCATGATTCTTTTTCAACCGGCTGTTCGTTTTTGCAAGCCAACAGGAAAGTAAATAGCCCAAGGAGAATAAATCCGGTTCTTTTCATCATTAACTAGTTTTTTGGTTGTGCCAATTTCGTTATCCGTTTCGGTCCTGACGTTACATAGTATTAAATTTTGCGTATTTCATAGCTTCTTAGTTATCCAGCGAAACAAAGTTTGTTAAGCACCAAAAAATTTCGGAACTACTGACACCATGCGCCATTATTATGTAATATTTGATGTTGAAAAATTCGAACCTCTCCAAAATCAATGTGTATGTTGAAATTTCTTTGTTCAACTAATTCCCACAATTACGCTTGTAATCAGTTGGAAGAAAGCCACTGGTGCCCAAATACGTTCAATCTTACTTGGTGTAATTGTATTCAATACTGTACTTATGCTAAAAAAGACTACAACAAACCAAATCCCAATCCGCGAAATTTGTTTCAACTGTGGCAGCAGCAGATCAGCATTAGATAAAACAATTATTGCAATAAAAGCCAGTATTATCATATTGATAATGGCCACAATTCTCATTTTAGGTGGGTATTTCCCGGGATATTTCCCACCCATCGACGCTTCACCCCAAGGTACTCCAAAGGCTAAACATCCCTGGAAAATGATTACGATTGAGGTTAATGCGGTAAAGATTAATGCTGATACAATCTCTAACATATCTTTCAGCTATTTATTCCATTCAAATTGCGCATCAATGATCAAGTATAAGCAGTCATTTTAATACCGCTGATACAGTTTTCGTACAGGTCTTAATTGTTCAGCACTGTTTCAAAAACTATTTTCCAGGTATCATCGGATTTTCTTTTCCAATTAACTATATAAGTGCCTTGATTATTAATGGTATCATGAGTTTCTTTATGGATAAACACTTCATTAAAACTGTTATATGAAATGGCCATGTCTTCAGAGGGGATGATAGTTGGTTTTCCACGGCTCAACAGTTTTACATCATATTTAGCGTAAATCCGCTTCCATTGTGCTTTTAAGGAATCTTTGGTCATGTGTTCTACTGGAGAATCGGGATAAATTGCGGTGTAGTTGTTATCGTAAAATTCAATCCAATCGTAATCAAATCGTTCATATACGGCGTAAAGGCTGTCAACTTGTTTGATTATGATGTTTGTTACTTCAGCATCAGAGGTTTTAGTTTTGGGTACTAGCTTGTTTTCATTTTTGCATCCAATCAGAGCAATAAATGACAAAATAATCAGCAATAAGGTGAATTTTAAATGTTTCATATTGAATTGTTTCAGTTGGCTGCAAATATCTGTGTATGTTGCAATAACTTGCAGTTTATTCGTAGTTGTTATTTTCTAATCCTTCCATTCATTCCAAACTACATTTTACTTCGTATCAAAGACAACTCTCGGTGGTTCCCATGTTACAGGATCGCCCTGAATACCGTATGCATAACTAATTACTTCCATCCATTCGGGAGAAACTTTTATTAAAAGATAGTCATCTGCTTTATTGGGATAGAAAGCCACCCATTCTTCTTTCCATCTCTTTTCTTTCTCTTCAGGATCATTAACCATTTCAGCTATTCCATGAAGCATAACATATCCGGATTGATCCTCTTTTAAATAATATAAGGTTACCCTCGGATCCATTTTAATTTGAGCTACTTTTCTGCTTTTGGAATTGGTTCCAAACCACACTGTAAAATCAGTTTCAGGAGGAAATGGATCCATTGCTCTGACTCTCGGCCGACCTTCATCATCCAGTGTTATAAGAGCACATGTTTCTGAAGAGGCCATTATTTCTCTGGCTGCGATGCGTAATTTATTGTTCGACGATTCAGCGTCTTCCTTATTTTGAGCAAAACCCAAGTTGGGTATTAACAGAAAAATTGCAAAAATCAAAGGGAGAAATTTTTTCATGATCATTGGATTATTTGTAATTATTGACATTCAGTACATCCTGTGCTTTATAGCTTTTCAAAGTTAACACAATTCGGGTTTATTTTTTTCGCAGTGGTATTTGCACATTAAACGATTCGCCTTTTTTGGTGGGATTGATGTTGATGATGGAGCACGCTGCATAAAGCACCTTTGGATCTCCGTTACTACCAATCAGTAGTTGCGGACGCTCCAGCCGGTTAACTTTTATTGAATCACCCGATTGCAGCACCACCTGTTTTTTCATAAAAAAGGGATTCTCCGGTTTGACCCATTTAATTCCGTCGTCCGATTCAAGGAGGGCAAGCCCGGCTTCTCTACCAGTTATCTTCCCAGAAAAATCTTTAAATACCGCATAAAATTTTTCTTGGGTATTGTGGTACCATACATAGGGATCTTCGGCCGAGGCTATTTTGCCGTCTTCAGTTCGCATGTCGAATACAAAATCATCGAGTGGAGTAAACGGCCCGGTTGGCAAATCTGAAAGCGCTACACCGTGCACCCCTCGCCAATTCGGATCGTAAAAGTTGCCTTTAAAATACAGCAGGTATTTTTCATCGGCTGGCCGGTACTCCACCGATGGATTTACTACAATAATATTGTCTGGTTTTGGCTCCGTTCCCTCAGGCGACGGAAACACAATATTGTCTGGCTTTACTCTTGTTCTGGGCGATAATAGGGGTGTATCAGGTCGCTCAAAATTACCCTCAACCAGGTCTTTGAAACTATCGAATTCGATTACCCCTATCTTTTGATTTTGCTGCACCCGGTTGCGTTTGTTCAACTGTGCGCCAGGAGAATCGGGCGGCTGTATTCCCGGATCTTTCGACCCGATAAAATACAGGTAATACTTGCCGTTGAATTTTTTGAGGTGCGGATTCGATACCATTTGGGCATCCCAGGCAGTACTATCACCATCCAATGCACGTCCGCGTAGTACAATCTTCTTGAATTCAAAATCCCTCTCGGGATGATTTGAAACCGCATAGGCCAGTTTAGAATGGAGTACCCAGCCATTTGTAAATTCAGGCAGCGAATCGCCACATTCAAAAGTATTGTAGATCATGTGGTATTTACCGTCATCGCCTTTAACGACGCTGCCACCCCAAACAAAGCGATCGGGATCGTTCAGCACCGATGGACCGCTGAGAATATTTCCTTCCTGAATTGCGGCAACAGGCATAGCTTCTACCTGCAACGTTCTTTGTACATGATTTTTGCAAGTGTTGAACGCCAGGATTAAAATACCTGCTAAAAGGCCTGCGATGTATTTAGAAAACATGGATTCGATTTATTTCAATGAGAATTCGGCCGAAACGGTAACTTTAATATTTTTTGAGGGTGAACTGGTATTGTGCACGCCATAGCCGGCCACTTCTGTGGAATAAGGTTCGGTGATCTGGAAAACGCCGCTGCGTGCCGAAAGCAATTTATCCACTTTCAGGTCGGTAGTGGATACGATAAGTTCTGCGCGTTCGCGTGCATTTTGCGTGGCAGTTCCAAGTAATTCTTTTTTTATTTCTTCAAGCTCAGTACTGAAAAATTCCATCTGCGAATTATCAAATGCCAGTCCTGCATTTACAAAAATAGCTGGATTGATGGCGATCTGCTCGATTTTTTCCAGATCGCCGGAAAGAATGTAAACCCGTTGTGAAAGGCTGTAACCCACCTGTCCGCCGTTTCCGTACTCGCGGTTAACGGTTATCGGGAACACTTTAAATTCGTCGGTGGTAATACCGGTGGATTTCCATACTTTTTTAAACGAGTCGAGTTTCTGAGCCATGATGCGGTAACCTTCTTCGGTACCTGACATCGAAACACGCTGCGATAACGTTACCGTCCATTTTACTACGTTGCTTTCAAATTCCTGCGTGGCATAGCCCACAACTTTTACGCTTTGCTGTTGCTGGCGCGACTGCTTAAAATACCAGCCAAACACGCCAAAAGCCAGTACCATAAATACGCCTAAAATAATGGCAGTTGAATTTTTCATTGTTACATCATATTACTGAATATTCAAACGTTTTTCAAGCGCTTTGATTTCGCTTTCAAGCTTTTTTCTTTTTTTAATGGCCTTGGATAAGGCCAACGCATCGCGAACCGCTTCCTTGTCGTATTTTTCCAGGATAATGTAATAGTATTCGTCGCCCAGGAAAACGGCCTTCAGGTTTCGGTTCACATTATTGGCAATAAACTCGATCACACCGTTGTCTTTCCCGTTACGATAGGATACTTTTTCCCATTTGGCATCCATAAAATCGCTGCGATGGTTATCGACACTTCCAATTGGAATGGTTTCGGTTTTGGCATCGTCGCCGCTGTCGTAAACGCGCAGACCGGTATGGTTCAGCCAGTGGTCGCCGTGATAATTGCTGCTCAGGTAGAGTTCGCCTCTTTCATCCAGATGCACCTGAATATACGAACGGTCCCAGGCGCGCTTGAAAGTCTGTCGTTTATGAATGTATTGCGTGTAGCGATCAAATTCGGTTTTTTCCTTAACGAAATTTTTTTCCAGCCCGGCAATTTCAAGTTTTACCGAATCCAGTTCGGCTTCGGTTCGTTGCAGGACCTCGAAACGTATTTCGCTAGCCAGGTTTTTAGCGGCATTAATCGAATAAATGGCTTCGGGATACAAGCTCGAAATGCTGTCGAGTTGCAACAAGGCAGCAGCAGTATCCTGGTTTTGCAGAAGCGTTTTGGCTTCATCCATTTTTACGCGGGCTTTGTCTTCTTCCGACGGTCCGCATGCCGTTGTCAAGATCATTGTTACTAAAACGATAGATAGAAGTGCCTGTTTCATTTTGAAAGTACTTTGCAACAAAAGTAGTATTTTAGCCCGAGTTCAGCGAAACGAAGCATATTTTTCATGGCGGTAAAAATCGATACCAATTCAGTCCGTTTTTTTAAGGAAAATCCATCATCAGCTCCCCGCGAAGGATCGGAATTGATCCTGGCTGCATGGAAGCTAAGCAACCCGGAGAATATCGGAAAGATCATCCGATTGGCACACAATGCAGGTGCCACAGAAGTGCTGTTTGTCAGGGGAGAAGAAAAGCACCGGCTTTCGAAGATCAAAAAAACCGCCGGCTTTTCATTCGATCAGCAAAAGTGGCGTTTTATCAACGAGGAAGAATTTGTGGCAAATGTAGTGCCCGGGTTTCCCTTAACCGTTCTCGAAACCTGCGACGGTGCCACCGATCTTTTCGAAACGCATCTTCCTGCACGGACAGTTCTGCTGGCCGGTAGCGAATCAAATGGCATTCCGGAGCACATCATCAGCAAAAGTGAAAACAGGGTATTTATTCCCATGCCGGGAGGCTGTAAATCAATGAACATCTCAAATGCCTTATCAGTAGCTGCTTTCGAGTGGTTACGTCAACAAAAGCATTAGGTATATCTTAAGCTTTATTTCTTCAGGATTAATTCCATCGAATAATTCCAAGGCTTTGATAGATTTTTTCTACATTAGCCAAAAATCAACGCGCCATGATCACCTTAACCCAATTGGAATATATCGTAGCTGTTGACACGCACCGTCATTTTGGGAAAGCTGCCGAAGCGTGTTTTATAACGCAGCCTACGCTCTCCATGCAAATAAAAAAACTGGAAGAAGATATGGAGATCATCATCTTCGACCGGAGCAAACAACCGTTGATCCCAACCGATGTTGGGGCACGGATCATTGAGCAGGCGCGCGTGGTCCTAAAACAGGCCGACGAGATCAACAATATTGTCAAGGATCATAAAAACCAGGTTTCGGGAATGTTGCGCATTGGTATTATTCCAACTTTAGCGCCTTACCTCTTGCCCATTTTTATTGGCCAGTACAAAAAGAAATATCCGAATATCTTCATTAAAGTTACCGAGGCTACGACTGAAAACATTGTAAAGTTGCTGAACAAAGACCTTATTGATGTGGGTGTTTTGGTGACACCTTTAAAGGAGGAAAAGATCATCGAGAAGCCGGTTTTTTACGAGGAAATGCTTATTTATGCCAATAGTGAGCACAAGTTGCACACACAAAAAGAAATCACCTTGCAGGACATTGCCACTCCGGAGATCTGGCTGCTCAGCGATGGACATTGTTTTCGCGATCAGGTGATCAACCTGTGTAATTACCTGGGAACCACTGACAGTCAGTTGCCTTTTCATTTTGAGGCTGGCTCACTTGAAACATTGATGAATATTGTGGACCACGAAGGTGGCTTAACGCTTATCCCGGAACTGGCTAAAGCTACCATGTCGAAAAAACGGGCCTACAATGTAAAGCACTTCACCAATATTAAACCATTGCGCGAAGTGAGCCTGGTTTATTCGCGACACTTTGCCAAGCACAAACTCATTAACCTGCTGTGGAAAGAGATGCGCGAGGCCATCCCAAAGGAACTGCAGGAGGCTGAGCGCGGAACGATCGTGGAGTGGCGCTAGAAAAGCGTTCTGGCTCAGGGATATCCCTTTTTAAATCTTCCTTAATTTTCAAAGCAAGTCATTGGAAAATAAATTTTTTGTTTACCTTTGTCGCCGCTAAAAGCGGATGTGGCGGAATTGGTAGACGCGCTAGACTTAGGATCTAGTGCCTATGGCGTGGGGGTTCGAGTCCCTTCATCCGCACAAACTAACCGCCGACCTACTTGTATTGGTGAAGGTTGGCGGTTTTGATTTTGAGACAGCGATTAAAATAATACGAACATGAACATTACCAGGGAAAACATCGACAATGTAAATGCAGTGATCAACATAGCCATTGAGAAAGCCGATTACGAAAAACAGGTTGCCGACGTGTTGAAAGACTATCGTCAAAAAGCTTCCATTCCGGGTTTCAGACCGGGGAAAGCACCAAAAGGATTGATCCAGAAAAAATTTGGCACAGCTGTTTTGGTGGAAGAAGTAAACAAGTTGCTTTCACAAAACCTGTCGAAATATCTGGTTGACGAGAAACTCCCGATCCTGGGTGAACCGCTTCCAAACGAAGAAAAGCAACAGCAGATCGACTGGGAAAAGGACGAAGATTTCACGTTTTCATTCGACATCGCACTATCACCTGAAGTGAATGTTTCGCTTGATAAACGCAGCAAATTCAAATACTATAAAATTGCTGTTTCAGATGAAATGATTCAACAGCAGGAAGAAATGGCCGCTTCTCAACTGGGGCAGAATGTACCGGTTGACGTGGCTAAAGAAGACAGCTCTGTTCGCGGTGATTTTGTACAACTCGATGCCGACGGGAACGAAGTAGAAGACGGAATTGCCCCGCAAGGTGTATTGCTGGCAGTAGACAAGATCAAGGACGAGGAAGTTAAAAACGCCTTTGTAAGTTGTAAAAAAGATGACGTGATCATATTCGATCCGGTGAAAGCATTCGGTAACCGTCATGAGGTGGGGCACATGCTCAACATCAAACACGAAGAAGCGGATGAGCTAAACAGCGAATTCCGTTTTACTGTAACTGAAATATTACAGTTCGAGAAGGCTGATTTGAATGAAGAGCTTTTCAAACAACTTTACGGCGAAGACACTGAAGTAAAGACCATCGAAGATTTCAGGGCACGTATTAAAGAAGAGCTGGCCAACAACCTGGTGTATTCTTCAGAACACAAATTTGCACTGGACACCCGCGATGCATTGATAGAAAAAGTGGAGTTGGAACTGCCCGAGGCTTTCCTGAAACGTTGGTTGATAACGGCCAATAAAGAACTCACCAAAGAACAGATAGAGCAGGAATTTCCTAATTTCATCCTCGATTTGAAATGGCAGCTGATCAAAGATTCGATCGGTAAGGAAAACGAGATTAAAGTATCTGCAGAAGAAGCAGATGCGTTTGCCAAACGCCTGGCCCTGGCGCAGTTTCAGCAGTATGGAATGTACGATGTGCCGGAAGAACAACTCGAATCGTTTGCCAAAATGATGCTTGAAAAGCCTGAAGAGCAGGACCGTATCTACAAAAAACTTCACGAAGATAAAGTGCTCGAGGTGGTTAAAGACAAGGTAACGCTCGACGAGCAGGAAGTTTCGCAGGAGGAATTCAATAAAATGATGGAATAAGCTTCGGGGTATTGTAATGCATTAAAAAATACTGCTGAAGTTAGCAGCATTAAAGATTTTTATAACTTTGTGAGGCGTTTAGGCGAATTGCAAAGTTATTTTTTTTATAGATCATTACACAGATGAAAGAGCAAAACGAATTTCAAAAATATGCAACAAAGCATGCCGGCATCAGCAGCATGACCATGCACCGTTATACATCGGCTTACGGAGCTTATATTTCACCTACAATTATTGAAGAACGCCAGTTGAACGTAGCATCGATGGATGTATTCTCGCGTTTGATGATGGACCGTATCATTTTTTTGGGTGTACCGATCGACGATACAGTAGCCAATATTATTCAGGCACAGTTACTTTTCCTCGAATCGACCGACCCGAGTAAAGACATTCAGATTTATTTTAACTCGCCGGGTGGTTCGGTGTATGCCGGTCTCGGAATTTACGATACGATGCAGTACATTACCGCTGATGTGGCAACGATTTGTACGGGGATGGCCGCTTCAATGGCTGCCGTCTTAATGACAGCCGGAACCAAAGGAAAACGTTCGGCTTTGAAACATTCGCGTATTATGATCCATCAGCCAATGGGCGGTGCCCAGGGTCAGGCTTCAGACATCGAGATTACAGCCCGCGAGATCCTGAAGATCAAAAAGGAATTGTACACCATCATTGCAGAACATTCGGGACAAACCGTGGAACAGATCGAAAAAGACTCGGACCGCGATTACTGGATGACGGCACCCGAAGCCGTTGAATACGGTATGATTGACGAAATACTGGTACGTAACAAGAAATAATGGCGGAAAAGAAAAATATGGATAAGTGCTCGTTTTGCGGACGGGAAAAAAACGAGGTGAACCTGTTAATTGCAGGTATCGACGGTCACATCTGTGATCGCTGTGCAGAACAGGCGCATTCTATTATCCAGGAAGAAGTTAAGACCAACAATAAATTTGATCTCGACGGCATTAAACTGCTGAAACCAAAAGAGATCAAAGAATTTCTCGATCAGTACGTGATCGGGCAGGACCGTGCCAAAAAGATTCTTTCAGTCTCGGTTTACAACCATTATAAGCGATTGACACAGCACGTGAGTGACGACGAGACGGAAATCGAAAAATCGAACATTATTCTGGTAGGTGAAACTGGAACTGGTAAAACTTTGCTGGCAAGAACCATTGCAAGGATGTTGCATGTTCCTTTTACCATTGTCGATGCAACTGTGCTTACCGAAGCAGGTTATGTGGGTGAAGACATCGAAAGTCTGCTTACCCGTTTATTGCAAGCCGCCGATTACAATGTGGAGGCCGCCGAACGCGGGATCGTTTTTGTGGACGAGATCGACAAGATCGCTCGTAAAACCGACAATCCTTCCATCACCCGCGATGTATCGGGCGAAGGCGTTCAGCAGGGCCTGCTGAAACTCCTCGAAGGATCGATTGTGAACGTACCGCCACAAGGAGGACGTAAACACCCCGAGCAAAAGCTTATCCCGGTGGATACGAAAAATATCCTGTTTATATGTGGAGGAGCTTTCGACGGCATTGAACGGAAGATTGCCAACCGGCTGAATACGAAAGTTATAGGTTACAGTGCTGCCAAAGATGCCGATCGTATTGAACGTGAGAACCTGTTACAGTACGTTTCGCCGCAAGACCTGAAGGCATTCGGTTTGATTCCGGAAATCATCGGTCGTTTGCCCGTATTGGCTAACCTCGATCCGCTCGACAAAGAAACGTTGCGGAACATTCTTACCGAGCCAAAGAATTCGGTCATCAAACAATACAAAAAACTGTTCGAGATCGATGGCATCAAAATCGAGTTCAAAGAAGAAGCCCTGGAGTATATTGTTGACAAGGCGATCGAATTCAAACTGGGAGCACGTGGTCTGCGCTCGATCTGCGAAAACATTATGAACGATGCCATGTTCGATATGCCTTCGGAAGAGGTCAAAGAACTGACCATCACAAAAGGATACGCTGAGAAAAAGCTAGACAAATCAAGTCTTCAACGCTTAAAGGCAAGTTAACGATAGTACAGCCCTGACAGTTTCGTCAGGGTTTTTTGTTTCAGGAAATGAAGGTCACAGGTATTATACTTACCGGCGGGAAAAGCCGGAGAATGGGAAGGGATAAGGCACTGCTGCAAGTCGAAGGGAAACCATTGCTGGACAGAGCTGTGGAATTTTGCCGTCTTTTTTGTGAAGAGGTATTCATCAGTTCCGATTTGGAAGAGCACGAAAAGGAAGGTATCCGAAGGATCAGTGATGAGCAGAAGAACTGCGGACCCATGGGCGGAATTTATTCCTGCCTGAAACGATCTTCAACCGACTGGAACTTTGTACTCAGCGTGGATGCACCCTTTGTTGAGATTGATTTTGTCCGATTTCTTCTAAATAATTCCGATGAATTTGAAGCAGTTGTCCCGTTGCATTCCGGGAAAAAAGAACCGCTTATCGCACTTTATCATCGAAACACATTAGCGGTTTTCAGAAGTATGCTGGAGGAAGGAAATTACAAAATGCATTTTCTGCTGGAAAAGGTTTCAACGCATTTTGTTGAGGCTGAAGAATGGCTCGAAAAATATCCGAAACTATTTGAGAATCTGAATTATCCTGACGATTTGCATCGTTAAGGGAACTCCTGCCATTCCGGGAGCACACATTTTTCACTTCTCGAAGTGAGAAGGATGTCGAAATCTTTCAGGCTTTTCTGCATTACTGAAGAATTTTCCTCATGGCAGGTCAGGCAGGCTCCGGCAGTGAGAATTCGTTGTTGCTGTTCTACAGAAAATGGAAAGACATTCGACCTGGTGGATACTTTATCGTTGCGGGTTTGCAGAAAATCGACCCAGGCATCAGCCGGCAGTCCGTCGTTTTTATCTGCAGCATACAGAGGCTTAAATTCCCAGTGTCCTTTTCCGTTTTCAACAATGTAATCCAGTTCTCCTTCGCCGTAACCAAGCGCAACCGGATTATTGTGGCAACTCGTACAGGTTCTGCCTTTCGATGAGGTAGTATGTGGCGCAGCCGGTGCATAAAGACGGTGAAAAATGGTGGCGTCGTTCTCTTTGCCAGTGAACGAAGCCAGGTCAATGGTCATGATCATTCCCGGTATTACCGGAATTATTTCCGTTTTTTCTTCCGTTTTTCGAATACCCAGCGTCGGAAGTTTGGCATTGTATTCTCCGATGTATTCCACCCAGGTACCTCTTTGTTCAAGGTTCTTAATCATGTCGTATCCGGGTTCATTCGAATCGTATTCATTATGACAGCCGATGCAGGTTGGTGCCCATGCAGTGTGGCAACTCGAACAGGTCAGGCTCGAATGGGCATTGTCGCGTGTGCAAGCAGCAGCAGGTGCTTTAATAATCATTTTTTTGCCACTGTTCTTTGTCAGAAGAAATATCGAATCGTTTTCAACAATGGTGTTGATCAATGCCCGATTATGTTTTTCAGTCACCAGGAATTCTTTACCATCAATATTTCCGAAACGAAGTGCTGCAATAATCGCCGATTCATCATCTAGCTTTTCTGCAGTAATTGTTCTTGGATTCCCATCGATGTGGCAATCTGAGCATTGAACATCCTGCTGGTCTTCTTCGTGTGCGTAATGATTGCCGTCGCCCATCAATTCATACGAATGATGGCAATCAATGCATTCGAGTCCCAGTTCATGATGCACATCGGCCGGCTGTTTTATAAAAACGCGTTCTTCTTCTATCAGCCGGTAATTCGCGGAGTCGGGCATTTCGCTGGCAAGTAGTGTGGTTTCGTGCCAGCCCTCATAATTGGTCGAAATCCGTCCCGAACGGCTGTGGCAGCCAAAACAGTGATTATTACTTACGTTCAAACTTATTTCGGGATGTGCCTTAATCAAATCTCCTTTTCTATTGTTAGCCAGTTCTTCTTCGGCCTCTTCGCTATAGTTCAGGTGACACGCCAGGCAGCCTCCTCCCCGGCTAAACTCGTTAACGGGTCCGAGTTCAGTTTTAGGATTTCCAAGATGGCAACGGACACAGAGGTTTTTGAGGTGCTGATCGGCCGGTGAATTCCCCAGCTCGTGGACCGTAGCTAGCAGATCCGGATTTTCCTGTTCATTGAAAACAAAGCGATCCACACTAATCATACCGCTTAAGGTTGCCATTAATCCCGTTGGTACACGTTCTGCGATTTCGGGGTGGCATTGTGTCGTTCCACAGGACTGACGGGAATCGGTCAGGTTGCCGGGAATAAGAATCATGTTTCGGTGCGATTGATTTTTATCGGTGGCAAAGGCATTGCCGCCATGGCACGAAATACAGCCAATAGCTTCTGCCTTGTGAGAGTCAGTAAATCCATGCGTTCCGGTATGGCATGCCAGGCAGCTTTCCTTTCGACCCTGAATAATCGGTGAGGTTACGGCTTCTGCGAGTTCAAAATCCGGGGAAAAGTCAACACGAGGAGTGCGGAAATTTTGCAGAACGCTGTAACGATACTCCTGGCTCCAGGGCGTCATCCATTGCCAGTTTTCGCCCCTGAAGAAGAGACCGGTAAGGGTGAGTCCGGTATAAAATCCAACATAAATCAGCAAGGACCGCTTGCTCAAAAACATAATTCTTTCTTTGGAAACGGTTGCCAGGTAAACCAGCACCAGCACACCAAGGAAAATTAACAACGACCACGCCGGATGTTTAAGCCAGTGAAGTATTTCCTGAAAGCCGACAAAATACCAAGGTCCTTTTACCGCCGGGTTCAGGTTGTCGTGCAAGGGTGCGCTCAGAAAATAACTAAGCATAAATACGCCTGCAGTGGATAGTACAAAATCGATTACCGGAGGCCAGTATTTTCGTCCGTGTTCCACCATCGCTATGGCTATAAAAACGGTAAAAGTGGCAATGTGATGCACATAGATCAGCTGGTAGCTTTCAGGATCGCCCAGCAGAGAGTAAGCAAGCGATTGCCCGATTAGAGGAATGCGTTCGGCAAGTGTTTGCAAAATTTGCCGTGCCTGCTGACTGTCGGCATCGCCTTTCAGCAAGAATCCGGTAATCATTGCCAGAAAAATAATCAATAGCGATAAGCTAAGCCGGAAAGCAATACCAGCTTTTAACCCAATTTTGGTTTTGTAATGGAAGTGATCGTATAAATGAATCAGGCTGAAGATCAGAAAAAACTGTGAACTCCAGTAATGGAAATTTCGCAACAGCGATGCCCATGGATTCACTACCATCATGCTGCTGATACTCAGGTAGGGATCTTTTACATCGAAAGGAATGGCCAGCACAACGCCGGAAGCCACAACCAGCCAGAACATGGCCAGTGCTACAGTTCCAAATGTTGTTTTATTTCTTTTTCGTGCCATCTAACTTTTAATAATTATAGTGTTCCCGTCTTCTGAGATACTCGAAGGCAGAACCTCCAGGTTTCTGAAAGCTGGGCCTTTCTGCACTTTCCCGTTCAGGTCGTATTGCGAACCATGGCAGGGGCAAACAAAGCGATCGCCTTCCATTTTATCGATCCTACAGCCCAGATGCGTGCAGTGAGCCGAATAGGCTGTAGTTTTGTCTCCCTGATTCACAACGATAACATCTTCGTTGAAGGACACGGATCTGTTCTTGTTGAAAGGATATATTTTCTGCTTTTGGGCGATTATTTCAAGGTGTTGTAACGTGAGTTTATTCCAAAGGAAAACAAAAAAAGCAACAATCCCGGCTGTTGCCATCCTTAAAAATGTCCTCCTGCTATTCATGTTGTCACCCTTTTTCTTCAGCAAATATGATACAATTTGGTAAGATATGAAACCGGTAAGTTTGCTTTTCAGCATTGATGCAATGAGTAGTTGTTGCTGACTGTTCTAATTATCAAAAGATTAAGGCAAGCCTTTTACTAAACATAGGTTTAAATAGATTTAGAATTAGTCTGAATATTAAAAATAACATTTGCTTATAAAATACCTTTTAGTATTCAATAGATAAGGAAAATGAAATATGCGCATATTGGCATGAATATAAGGGAATTAGGTTTTTTAGATAAACACCAAATTGTCTTGTTTTTTTGCTCTTCAGAACGGTTCTAAATTGCTTATTTTTAATGTTTTCAAATTGAGATATATCAGTTAACATATGCGAAATCCTTTCTATATTTGCCCCCAATATCTAAAGATGTAAATAGTTAGAGATTTATCTTTTTCGGTCAGTGTTTGCTGATTCTAAATAAGATTGGTTTCGTTCTCAACTAAAAATAACATTTAGGAATGAAGACTAGACGGGATTTTATTAAAATTTCAACAGCTGGAGCCGGTGCAGCCGCTTTGTCATACAAGGCGTTCGCGTCGAAAGGTTTTGGCCTTTTTGAAGCCAACTCGGTAGATCCGGTTAGCGATGAAGATTTGACGCCATATCCTACCTATTGTGAAGTCTGTTTCTGGAAATGTGCAGGCTGGGCATATGTCGATAAAAGTGGTCGCATCAGAAAGGTTGTCGGTAACCAGGAAGACCCGCACTGTAATGGCCGTTTGTGCCCGCGAGGTACCGGTGGTGTGGGTATGGTATACGACGAAGACCGGTTGAAAACACCACTTATCCGCGAAACCCGCAAAGACGGCAGCCAGTATTTCCGGGAAGCTACCTGGGAAGAAGCGCTTGACTTGGTGGCGGATAAAATGAAAGAGGTTAAAGAAAAATACGGACCGGAGGCTTTTGGTTTGTTCAACCATGGAACGCCGGGAGGTCAGTTTCACCACCTGTTAAAAGCATATGGTTCGGAAAGCAATGCCGAGCCGGCTTTTGCCAATTGTCGAGGCCCGCGTTCATCGGCATTTTTCTCTACCTATGGTGCTTATGTGGGCTCGCCCGAAAATACAGATATCCGTGATACAAAATGTTTGGTACTGATCGGATCGCACATTGGTGAGAATATGCACAACTCGCAGGTACAGGAAATGTCGGATGCTATCGATAATGGTGCAACTATTATCACTGTTGATCCGCGCTTGTCGACAGCGGCAGCACATTCGCAATACTGGTTACCCATTAAACCGGCTACAGATATTGCATTGCTGATGGCCTGGATACACGTGCTGGTGTATGAAGAGTTATACGATAAAGATTATGTAGAAAAATATACATTCGGGCTCGATTACCTGAAAGACCATGTAAAAACCATGACTCCCGAGTGGGCCTATGGTATTACTACGATTGAGCCTGAGAAGATCAGAGAAACTGCTCGAGCAATGGCCGGAGCCGCTCCATCAGTTGTTGTTCACCCGGGCCGTCACGTGGTTTGGTACGGCGATGATACCCAGCGCGAACGTGCCATGGCGATTCTTACCGCCTTGCTTGGTGCCTGGGGGAAACGTGGTGGATTTTACTTCCCTGAAGGCGTTTCTGTTCCGGCATTCCCGCATCCTCATTTTCCCGAGCCAGAATGGACGTGGAAAGACTGGAATGAAGGCCGGTTCCCGCTGGCAACTATGGGAATTACTACCGAGTTGCTCAAGGCTTCAATTCCAAGAAACAATTACAAACATCAGGTAAAAGCATGGCTGGTGGCAGGTACGAACCTGCCATTGTCGATGCCCGATAAACCATTGTTTAAAGAAGCAGCCGCTGCAGTTGAATTTATTGCAGTTATGGATACGATGCCAATGGACATCACGGGTTATGCCGACGTGGTTTTACCCGAAGCAACTTATCTGGAGCGATACGACGTATTACGGGCGGCACCAAACCGCGAACCCAACATTGCATTGCGAATGCCTGCTATCGAACCAAAATACGATTCGAAACCGGGATGGTGGATCGCTAAACAAATCGGTGAACGTCTCGGCTTACACGACTATTTCAATTACGACGATTATTCGGAAGTACTCGACTGGCAGTTAAAACAACTGGGTACTTCGCTCGAAGAGATGAAAAAAATCGGAGTAAAAAAATACCCCCGTCAGAGCGGACCGCTTTATCTTGGTGAAGGTGAAGATTTTACTTTTAATACGAATACGGGTAAGATTGAGTTGTATTCGACTGATTTTTCGGATCACGAATTTGATCCAATGCCTAAATTCACCAAACACCCGGAACCGCCACAAAATTTCTACCGACTGATCTATGGACGTGCACCGATGCATACCTTCAGCCGCACATCAAATAATCCGAACCTTTCGGATCTGATGAGCGAGAACAGCGTTTGGGTAAATCCAAAAGTGGCCGATTTGTGGGGGTTGAAAAAGGACCAGGAAGTTTGGCTCAAAAATCAGGATGGTCATATCACTTCGTTCCCCGTAAAAGTCAGGGTCACAGAAAGAATACGCTGGGATTCCGTTTACATGGTTCATGGTTTTGGCCACAACAATAAAAAATTATCGCGTGCCTTTGGAAAGGGAGCAAGCGACACGGAAATGATTACCAACGTGGTGGTCGACCCGGTAATGGGTGGCACCGGAATGCGTGGAAACTTTATAACATTCTTAACAGAAGATCCTGCACTGGAAAGAAAGGAGGTTAAAGCATGAGATATGCAATGGCAATCGACACCAAAAAATGTGTCGGATGTGGCGACTGTGTCGTGGCCTGTCAAACAGAAAATAATGTACCACATGGTTATTGCCGCGACTGGATTGTGGAAAGCGTGGATGGAACGTATCCCAGCCTGAGCCTGGAATTCCGTTCAGAACGATGTAACCACTGCGATAATTCGCCTTGTGTGCGTTGCTGCCCGACCGGTGCAAGCCACATTGAAGAGGGTGGAATTGTAACTGTAACGCACCATAAATGTATTGGTTGCGGAGCTTGTATTCAGTCTTGTCCTTACGACGCACGTTATTCGCATCCGGAAGGCTATGTTGACAAATGTACTTTCTGTCTGCACCGCGTTCAGAAGGGACAGCAGCCAGCCTGTGTGGAAGTTTGTCCGACCAAGTGTCTCCATTTTGGCGACCTGGACGATCCGAACAGCGATGTCTCACTGGCTATCAAAGATCGTAAATGGAAGGTACTGGCACCTGAAGCAGGTACCGATCCGCAATTGTATTTTCTTACTTAATCCTAAAAACTGAGTAAAAATGAAGGAAGAATTATTTGTAAGTGGAAGGAACATTCCAAACATCGATCCTTACCTGAATATCTGGCACTGGCAAATTCCATTGTACCTGTTTTTGGGAGGTCTGGCCGCCGGTATCCTTTTCTTTGCAGGCTTTTACACGGTACGCGGTAAGGCTGAAAAAATGGAGGCTACCGTTAAATGGGCACCGATTTTGGCACCTATTGCACTTGTGCTGGGCCTTGGAGCGCTTTTCTGGGATTTGAAACATAAATTGTTTTTCTGGCAATTATACACAACCATTCGTTTGGAATCACCAATGGGCTGGGGTGCATGGACATTGATGATCATTACTCCTCTGGCTTTTATCTGGGTAGCCAGTTACATGAAAGAACTTTATCCGGGGTGGAGTTGGAAATTGGAAATTCTGGAAAAGTTCGAGGCATTTGTTATCAAAAACCGTTATTACCTGGCCTGGTTACTGATGATATACGCAATTATTCTGGGAGTGTATACCGGTATTTTGTTGTCGGCGTTTAATGCCCGGCCGCTTTGGAATACGTCGATTTTAGGTCCGCTATTCCTTGTCTCAGGATTTTCGACCGGACTCGCAACTATTATCTTGATCAGCAAAGATGAAAAAGAGCGTAAAAAACTCAGTCGTATCGATTTGATTTTCATTATCATTGAAATTTTCCTGATCGTGCATCTTTTCATGGGTTTCCTGGCCGGCTCACAAACCGCGATCGAAGCTGCCAATTTATTTCTGGGCGGACCTTTCACGGTAAGCTTCTGGGTATTTGTTGTGTTGCTTGGTCTTGTCTTTCCGGCTGTTCTCGAAATACTTGAACTTTGGGGATTTCATGTACCAAGGTGGATACCTCCCGTAATGATTTTATTTGGAGGTTTAATGTTCCGGTTCATTATGGTAGAAGCAGGACAAATTACACGCTATCTCTATTAAACTATATAAGAACGCATTATGAGCACAGATAAAGTTATAAACGATCAACCCAAATACCTCAACCCATATTTTGGAGGTGTTTTGTTAGGCTTGCTTATCATTGCCACAGTTTTTATAACGGGGCGTGGATTGGGAGCAAGTGGAGCGATTAAGAGCGCGGTGGTAACTACCTCGAATACCTTAGCACCATCAGCAGCAAAGACCAATTCCTATATGGGACAATTCATCAGTGATGACCATTCACCTATGTACAATTGGCTGGTATTCGAATCATTTGGAGTTTTGCTGGGAGGATTGCTTTCGGGATTAATCTTTGGTCGAGTGAAGAAATTCAGAACAGATCATGGACCGAAAATCACCACTAAAAAACGCTGGATCATTGCCCTCATTGGAGGAGCACTGTTTGGGATTGGAAGCCAGTTTGGCAGAGGATGTACCAGTGGTGCTGCCTTAAGTGGAACTGCAACATTCGCACTGGGTGGCGTAATCGTCATGTTCGGGATTTTTGGTACCGGCTACGCGATCGCCTATTTCTTTAGAAAACTTTGGATATAAAATAAAATAAGCGGTCGCAGTTGGCAGTTTGCAATAGTGAATTTACCGAGACTGAGACTGGCAAGTGAAACTGAATTAATAATAGAACATTCAAAAATAGTAAAATATGGGACCTTTAATTCCTAATGGTGTAATTGGCGGAGGATGGGATTTTGTAATTGCCATTTTAATCGGGATTGCCTTTGGGTTTATTCTTGAATCCGTTGGCTTCTCTTCTTCGAGAAATCTGGCAGGTGTATTTTACGGTTACAATTTTTTAGTGCTTCGTGTATTTTTCACTGCACTTATTGTAGCTATGGTAGGACTAATGTATTTCGACTATTTTGGTTGGCTCGACCTGTCAAAAATATTTATTCTTCCAACTTACATTACCCCGATGATCGTGGGTGGCGTTGTTATGGGCTTTGGTTTTATTTTGGGTGGGTATTGTCCGGGAACAAGCTTCACCGGGATTGCCATTGGTAAACTCGACGCCTTGTTCTTTACCATTGGATTGTACATTGGTATTTTTGGTTTTTCACTGGCTTTCCCGCTTTTCGAAGGATTTTACGACAGCGGTTCGCTGGGCAATGTAACACTGACCGATGTTACCGGGATTCCGGCACAGTATTTTGCATTGGCCTTTACGGTTGTTGCACTTGCCGCTTTTTGGGGCACCATGGTCATCGAAAAACGGGTACGAAAGAACATGAAACAATATAAATTCTAATAGAATGAACAGAAATTATATTTTTCTTACCATAGTAATGCTCGTCCTAGCTGCGGGAAGCATTTTTCTTACCATGGACAATGAGCCTGAACAGATCGAACCTGATGAATTGTTGCAGGAGATCATTCAACCGACACGTTACATTACCACCGACCAGGTAGCTAAAATGATTATACAGGGCGATCCATCGCTAATGTTGGTTGACGTGCGCAGCGAGGAAGAATTTGCAAAATATTCGCTTCCAAGGTCCATCAATATTCCGCTTCAGAATCTTTTAGACGATGGTAATCTGGACTATTTCGGAGTGCCGGGCACAAAAGTGGTTTTTGTATCGGACGACGATATTGAGGCCGATCAAATGTGGGTGCTCGTTAAACGCCTCGGTTTTGGAAGTACTTACGTACTGAAAGGCGGATTAAACTGCTGGATGCAGACGATCATCGATCCACAGCGACCAAGCGATGATGCGCCATACAAAGATTTTGAAACTTATTCGTTCAGAAAAGGTGCGCAAATGTACTTTACCGGATCCGGAGCTGATATTCCGGATGCTTCGAAAGTAGATGTTAAGGTGCGGAGACGTGAAAAGACCAACATCGCATCTGGCGGATGTTAATTAGAATCGATAAAATTTGATAGCATGCACATACACGAATTAAATCCATGGAGGACATTAATTGCACTTTCAGCTTTCGTTCTCATTTTGATTATTGGTTTTCTGACCAGGCCCAAACCTTTGCTTACATATGAAAAAACGATCAGTGAAAGCGTTAAGGCGTTAGAGGAATCGGATGCTTACTTTTATCCCTGGGAATTGGAGAATGTGATTCATGAGAAACCCGACAACATTGTCCTTTTCGACATCCGTGATAATTTTGTTTTTGGGCAGGGACATATTCCAGGTGCAGAAAATCTTTCTGCCAGTGTATTGAGCCGTGAAGAAAACATCGAACGGATGAAGAAACTTCGCGATATGGGAGTGACGGTTGTGCTCTACGGCGGTGATGAATTGCAGGCTAACGGACCATGGATGCTTTACCGCCAGGTAGGTTTTAACAACGTAAAACTGCTTAAAGGAGGTTACAGCTATTACAAGGAGCATAAAGATAACCTGGCTCTTACGAAAAACGACGATGGATATAAAACAGGATTTCCACGATACGATTATGCTGAAATGGCAGCACCAAAAGATGGTGCAGCATTTCATACCGAACCTGAAAGCAAACCGGTTCCGGTGCGCAGAAGAGAAAAAACAAATGTAGCAGCCGGAGGTTGCTAAAAAACCAAAATAACACGATAGAAACAGTTGCGCTTATTCTGTTTCGCAAAAACCCGTAGAAATGTTCTTCGGGTTTTTTGTTTTGGAATCATTTTTGTTTAGAGGGGTAAAGCTTATTTTTGCAACATATAATTAAAAAGCGCATGTCAAAGATCCTGGTAATAGACGACGAGAGAAGTATCCGGAATACACTAAAGGATATCCTGGAATACGAGAAGTACGAAGTAGATCTGGCTGAAGACGGAAACAAAGGAATTGAAATGATCCGATCAGCTGAATACGATGTCGTTTTATGTGACATTAAAATGCCTGGTCTTGACGGAATCGAAGTACTGGAAAGGCTAGTGGTTCTGGCACCCGATACCCCGATTGTTATGATATCGGGGCACGGGAACATCGATACGGCGGTTGATTCGATCAAAAAAGGGGCCTTTGATTATATTGAAAAACCACTCGATCTGAACCGCCTGCTGATCACTATTCGCAATGCCATGGATAAATCGAACCTGGTAACCGAAACCAGGATTTTGAAAAAGAAAGTGAACCAGAAGTATGAAATTGTGGGTGAATCTGCTGCCATTAACGAAGTAATCCAAATGGCCGACCGGGTGGCTCCAACCGATGCCCGTATACTTATAACAGGTTCGAATGGTACTGGTAAAGAATTGGTGGCCCGCCGTATTCACGATCAAAGTAACCGCGCGTCCGGACCGTTTGTAGAAGTCAATTGTGCTGCCATTCCTTCTGAACTGATCGAAAGCGAATTATTTGGTCACGAAAAAGGTGCTTTTACTTCGGCAGTGAAACAACGAAAGGGAAAATTTGAACAGGCCACCGGAGGTACGCTTTTCCTCGATGAAATTGGTGATATGAGTCTTTCAGCTCAGGCAAAAGTATTGCGTGCCTTGCAGGAAAATGTTATTAGCCGGGTTGGCGGTGACAAACATATTAAAGTTGATGTCCGCGTGGTCGCTGCCACCAATAAAAACCTTTCGGAAGAAATTGATGCAGGTAAGTTCAGGGAGGACCTCTATCACCGCCTGAGTGTTATCCTGATAAAAGTTCCGACTTTGAACGAGCGCCTGGAAGATATTCCATTGCTTGCCAACCATTTCATTGCCCAAATCTGCAATGAATACGGAATGTCAACAAAATCGATAACCGAAAGCGCAATTGCTGAACTGCAAAAACTAAACTGGACAGGTAATATCCGCGAGTTCAGGAATGTTATCGAAAGATTAATCATTTTGTGCGATAGTGAGATCAACGAACAAGACGTATTAAAATTTGCAGCTCCTTTGAAGTAATTGCGCCATTTTTATTTTCCATTTTAAAAACATCTTTGCCCCTTCGTTGTTAAGTATGTAAAAGTGGCCAAAATCGGGTGGTTTAAGCTCGAATATAAAATATGAGCCTCTGTTTTCGGAAGTCAATTTGTCATGGCGTATTATTAAACTTTCCCTCGGGAAAAATACTTTCTTCCGTTTTCAGGGGCTTTTTTATGCTCATGAATCAGTGAACAGAAATGTGCGAATTGTAGATGTATGGTTTTCTGCAAATTGCCAACGGGGCGAATGTTTTAGTTTATCTGTAAAAAAGTAAGCGGCTTGAGTTTTCGCTGAAAAATATTACCAAGGTTGCAAAATAGCTCAGAATTTGACCTTCAGCAGGTAAAAGACAGCATTCAAAACAATGTAAAGCAAGATAGTCAGCGCAAGTCCATAAACATTCAAAGCAACCAGTAAACCACAAGCCAGAAAGATGAACAGATACCGGTACCAGTTTTCCCTGATTTTCAGGTTTTTTACTTTTAAGGAGAACATGGGCATGTTGATCACCATCATACCCGACATAAATAGACCGAGAATAAGCAGGTTTTTAGTGGAGTAAATAAATTCAAAATAATTGTAGTAATTGGGAAATTCGAGCATCAAACCCATTGAAGCCCAGAAAATACCGTTCGAAGGAATGGGTAAGCCGCGGAAAAATGGCTCGTCGCCGAACAATACATTGAATCGTGCCAGTCTTATGGCACCAAAAACAGGCACGAAGAACGATGAAAACAGAATCAACCACTGATACCAGCGGGCACTGATCTCGTATATGGGCTGGTTGATATCGAACATCGAAAATTCGAGCAAAGTGAAAAGAATTGCTCCCGGCGCCACTCCAAACGAAACAAGGTCGGCCAGAGAATCCAGTTGTTTTCCAGTTTCGGAATACGCATTCAGGGCCCGTGCTGCCATTCCGTCGAGAAAATCGAAAATGGCGGCTACACAAATAAATATTCCGGCCCAGATCAGATGACCGTCAATGGCAAAAAAAGTAGCCAGTATACCTGAAAAAAGATTCAATGTGGTAATGAAATTTGGTATCTGCCGTATGATTGCTTTCATGCTACATATTTCCTGAAAAGATTAACCATAGAAAAACAGCGGGAATCGCAAAAAGCAAACTATCCAGGCGGTCAAGAAAACCGCCATGACCGGGTAAAATATTCCCGGAATCTTTTGCCCCGATTTCACGTTTGATTTTCGATTCGAAAAGATCGCCCAGCGTTCCAAAGGAAACAGTAAGCAAGGCGATCACAATCCAGCTCAACATACTCAGCCCCTGAAAGATCACTGCATTCAGAATGCCCATGACCACGCCAAAAACCGCACCTCCAATCAATCCTTCCCATGATTTTGCGGGCGAAATGCCCGGGCACATTTTGTGTCTCCCGAACCGGGTGCCGATCAGGTAGGCAAACGAATCGTTTACCCAGAGAATAAAGAAGACTCCGGCCAGAATCCATGGATAATAAACGTTTGACTGGCCGTTGACAGAAGTGTTCACTACAAAATTCATCAGGCTGAACGGAGCAGCAATGTAAATAAAACCAAGTAGCGTAATTCCGCTGCGCTCCAGTGTGTTCGGATTTCGGCGGAAAAGTTCAATGATATAAATCAGTAATATAATGGGGATGAATACCAGGTTAAATGCCGAAGGCAGAAATCCGTTGGCAACAGCAAAAGTGACAAGAAAATAACTGACACCCATCAATGTTCCCGGAAGCCTTGTAATTTTGTGCCCGGCTTCGTCAACCATGGCATAAAATTCATACTGGGTAAAAAACAGAACCGTGGCAAAAATCAGTGCAAAAGCGTAGGGATGAATCAGAATTCCACCCATCATGATTACCACGTAAAGGATGCCCCAGAGCGAACGTTTTAACAGATTACTCACCTTTTAATGAATTTAGCAACTCGAGCGCCTTTTCAACATTTTCTCCCGGCGTATAAACAAAGAAATCGCCAAAAGCCTGATGAGCTGAGTCGTGCTGGTTCATAATTACGACTTTTATTCCCGCATTCTGAAGTACATCTTTTGCAATGGTTGCTTTGTACTCCGATTCAGTCATAAAAACCGCTTTCCATCCTTTCTCCATGTCACAAAAATAGCAAAATCTAGCTATTCGCTTTCAGTAACTTTACTTCTGAGCAGGAACACGTGAAATTCGCGAGGTCCATGGGCACCCATGACCAGCGTTTTTTCAATGTCGGCGGTGCGACTCGGACCCGTAATCAAAGTGATTTGTGACGGCAGGTTCTTTCCGTATTTCTTTTTCATTCCAACGTAGGCAGCTTCAAGATAATCAACCAACTGAGTATATTTGGCGATTACGACATGAATTTCTGGATAAACCAAAAGTTGTCGTCCTCCCTCTTGCGCAGAACTTACCATTACCGAACCGGTATGAGCTATGAGAAACTCGCAGAAAGTAATTCCTACCTGCAAGTTTTCGGGTAAATTTTTGGTCGAAGTAAACGGTACCTTGTGTTGTTTCAGTTGCTTTCCAAGTTCACTCTCGTTGCAAATGATTAGTTCCTGTGGAAATTCAGCTAGCAGTGTTTTCAGTTTCTGGTACAAGTCGGTTTCTGAATTGAATAAATGAACACTCCCGTTCACTTTCTCCAGGTTTTCTTTGAAAGCATCTTCCAAAGCTTGTTCTATGGGAAAATAAACGGGAGCATCAAAATCAGGCTTTTCAGGCTTGGGATGAACGGCATTTTTTAGCTTATTCAGTATTTCTTCCCTTGCCGAGCTCATTTATTCCTGTTTAACTTCTTTTTCCGAATTCTTGTCTTTGTTCTCTTTTTTTGCGTTCTCAAGCTTTTCTTTGGCTTCCTTCAAAACCTTTTCCTCTTTGTTGCCATTTTCCGAGATAATGTGTTTTTTATCCCATGGTCTTTTACCAAAAATCTCTTCCAGGTCTTCACTGAAGATCACCTCACGTTCGAGCAGCAGGTTCGCAAGTTTGGCATGGCCTTCGGCATTTTCGCGCAGCACTTTTTTGGCACGTTCGTATTGGCTGTCGATCAGGATTTTTACTTCCTCGTCGATCAATTCAGCCGTTTTTTCACTGTAAGGTTTGGTGAACGAATAATCCGACTGACCGGTTGAATCGTAATAACTTACGTTACCAACTTTCTCACTCATTCCAAAAATACTGACCATGGCGTAAGATTGCTTGGTCACTTTTTCCAGGTCATTCTGTGCACCCGAGGATATTTTCCCAAAGATCAGTTCTTCAGCAGCCCTTCCACCCAATGCCGAACACATTTCGTCCAGCAGCTGGTCTTTTGTAGTGATCGAACGTTCTTCGGGCAGGTACCAGGCAGCGCCAAGCGCTTTTCCGCGAGGCACGATTGTGACTTTTACCAGGGGGTGTGCATGTTCGAGTAACCAACTTATGGTAGCGTGACCTGCCTCGTGAAAAGCAATTGTTTTCTTTTCGTCCTGAGATATGATTTTATTTTTCTTCTCCAAACCGCCGATAATTCGGTCGACGGCATCGAGAAAATCCTGTTTGGTAACTGCTTCGCGGTTTTTACGTGCAGCAATCAATGCGGATTCGTTACAAACATTGGCAATATCGGCACCCGAGAATCCGGGCGTTTGTTTGGCCAGAAACTCTACCTTAACATCTTCGCCAAGCTTGAGCGGACGCAGGTGCACTTTAAAGATCTCAGCTCGCTCGTTCAGATCGGGCAATTCTACATGGATCTGACGATCAAAACGTCCCGCCCGCATCAGTGCGCGGTCGAGAATATCGGCGCGGTTTGTAGCCGCCAGAATGATGACACCGCTGTTGGTGTCAAAACCATCCATCTCGGTAAGCAACTGGTTCAACGTGTTTTCACGCTCGTCATTCGAACCCATATTGGGATTCCGGCCACGGGCACGACCAATGGCATCAATCTCGTCGATAAATACAATACAGGGTGCTTTTTCTTTGGCCTGTTTAAACAAGTCGCGCACACGCGAAGCACCCACACCAACGAACATTTCCACAAAGTCGGAACCCGACATCGAGAAAAAAGGAACATTGGCTTCACCTGCTACTGCTTTTGCCAACAAGGTTTTTCCCGTTCCGGGAGGACCAACCAGCAGGGCACCTTTCGGAATTTTACCACCAAGTTTGGTAAACTTGGCGGGATTCTTCAGGAATTCCACAATTTCCTCCACTTCCTGTTTGGCTTCGGCTAAACCCGCAACATCTTTAAAATTGGTAGAAACTTTCTGGTCTTTGTCGAATATTTTTGCCTGCGATTTTCCCACATTGAAAATACCACCGGCACCACCACCGGCACCACCACGACTCATTCGCCGGAATATCCACCACCAAATCAGAATGATGATGATGAACGGCCCAATGGATACCAGCACATCACGTACCCAGTTGGTTTCTTTTTTGTATTCGGGCAGAATTTCAGTGCTCGATCCTTCCTGTGCTTCTTTCAGGTTGGCTTCAAATGTTTCAACCGAACCGATGTTAAAACTGAAATGCGGCCCTGCGTCAGACGGATGCGTAAAACTGTTTTCAAATTCCGATTTGTAATTATCGAGGCGGTCTTTCTTGATGTAGATATTAGCTACTTCATCATTCACCACTACAATTCGCGAAACATCACCGTTAGCCAGCATTGTCGATTTCACCTCGCTCCAGGTTGTTTGCACCGGTCCGCGGCTGTTGCTAATGTAAAACTGAACGATCAGGAATACAACGGCGATAATACCGTAGATCCAGTAGGCGTTGAATTTTGGTGGTTTGCCATCGCCTTTTTTATTGGGATTAAATCGCCCAAACGGGTTGTTTTTATCGTTCTGGTTGGTATTATTATTTTGTTTTTCTTCTGTCATGATCTGCTTCTAATCTTCTTGCTCAATTGTTTTAATTTTTGCATCTGCCCATAAACCTTCCAGGTTGTAAAATTCCCTTGCTTTTTCCTGAAAAACATGCACCATGATGTCGCCGTAATCCAACAGAATCCAGATTGAATTTCGGTATCCATCCCTGTGCCATACATCCGTTTCAAGATTTTCCTTAACCGTACTTTCTACCGATTTTGCAATGGAATCAACATGTGTGGATGATGTTCCGTGGCAGATGATAAAATAACTGCACTCGGTGTGGTGTATGCTTTCTAAGTCAATGAGCGTTATATTTTTCCCCTTTAAATTTTGTATCCCTTCAAGGATTGCTTCTGTTAGTTTTTCTGTCTCTGACTTAACTTTCTTCATAAAATTTTATTGTTCTGTACAAAGATAATCTTTTTGTGCATTTACCATTTTTTAAAAGATTGGTTTACTTTTGGTTTTGATGATCACAGCGGGTCGAAATATCATTGTAAAGAACGAGATTGAAAGTACCAACAATTATGCCAGGCAAATGGTTTCGGACAACCCGGAAGAAGGTACTGTCGTTTTGGCACAGTTTCAGTCGCACGGACGAGGGCAACAAGGCAATTCATGGGAGAGCGAGACTGCTAAGAACCTGCTGGCCAGTATAATCCTCTATCCCCGGTTTCTGGATGCAGGCTTGCAATTTTATTTGTCGAAAATTGTGAGCCTGGCATTGATCAATACGCTTGATCCGGAGATTAGCGATATTTTTGTCAAATGGCCTAACGATATTTACGCTGGAGATCTTAAAATCGCAGGTATACTGATTGAAAATGCAGTTAAAGGCTCAGTTCTCGATTATTCGATAGTTGGTATCGGACTTAACCTTAACCAGAAGAAGTTTCTTTCCGATGCGCCAAACCCGGTTTCACTAAAACAACTTACCGGGAAAGATTACAAAGTTGTGGACGAACTTGAGGCAGTACTTTTATTTTTTGAAAAATGGTACAAAACCCTTCAAGACGGTTATTTTGAGAAGATCGATAATGCTTATCTCCATCGCCTTTACGGATTACGGGAGTGGCGAAAATACCGTGTTGGCGATCAGCAGATCGAAGGACGAATTGTTGGGGTGGGCGAGTTTGGTCAGCTGCAACTCGAACTTCAAAACGGCCATATCCGCGAGTTCATGTTTAAAGAAGTAGAATTTGTTCTTTAGAAGCCACGAGCCTCAAGATGTAAGTGGATTGAACTTTAAATCATTTTGGCATTCAGGCATTTCTGCTCTCAATCTTTCGGCTTCACAATCCTTCCGTCCTTTAATCTATTGATAGGGTAGTTTCGATAAGGTGTCGGCCAGTTGATTGATGCCTTCTTCCAGTTTATTTCCAGCCATCATTTTAATCATCATGCTCATATCGGCATGCAGTGTCAGGCGCATTTTGGTATTGTATTCATCAATGGGCAGCAGTTGTATCCAGAATGTAAAACTCAATGGCAAACCACCCGAACTCTCCACTTTTATGGTCTTAAAAGGATCACGGTTCACGATTTTGATTTCAGCCACCCCAAGCCCGGTTATATTGAATTTGCATGAATCGTGGTTCGATTCAAAATCAGTGATCTTTATCTGAGGCACTTTTTCAGTGATCTTCTCAATGAGACCCGAATTGAGGTAAGCAGCCAGATTCTCAAAATTCGACAGGTAGTTAAAGACCACCTGTTGGTTGTGTTCAATTGTTTTTACCTCGCTGGTGTATTTGCTGATTGCCATAGGATGAATGAAAAAATCCCGTCCCGGAATTGTCGGGAGCGGGAAATGTAAATGTATTGTATGTCTTTTATTTTCCCCAGTTGGCCGGATCTTCGCGCCATTCGAGCAGCGATTCGATCTGGTCTGTTGTGATCTCGCCTTTTTCGAGCGAAAGATCAATCAGTATCTGGTAGCGACTAAGCGAAGTAAGTTCGATACCTGCTTTCTTGAAATTTTCTTGGGCATGCGGGAAATTATACGTGAAGATGGAAACCATACCAACCACTTCACCGCCAAAATTATTCACCGCTTCGGCTGCCTTTAAACTGCTGATTCCAGTCGATACCAGGTCTTCTATAACCACCACCTTCTGGAAAGGCTTCAGGTCGCCTTCGATGAGGTTTTCCAAACCGTGGCCTTTTGGTTTCGAACGAACGTAAATAAAGGGCAGTCCCAGCTGCTCAGCTACCAAAACGCCAATCGCAATGGCGCCAGTTGCCACGCCTGCAATTACTTCCGCATCCGGATATTTTTCACGGATTACTTCCACAAATTTATCACGGATGTAAGTCCGGGTTTCCGGGTAGGATAAAATCTTACGATTATCGCAGTAGATCGGCGATTTCCAACCTGATGCCCATGTAAATGGATTATTTGGTTGTATCTTTATGGTGTTAATTTCAAGTAACTTTTCGGTTACTTCAACTTGATTCAGATCCATAGTAGTGCAATTTTTATTCGATGCAAAAGTATAAAGTTTTTTTGAATGAAAAGCGTATTCTTTTCGACCCTTCGGCTAAGATAACATTAAGAAAAAAATGGCCCGAGCAAGCTAATTTTACAAGTAAAAAAGGTGTGACGGAATGGCTTAAAAACTTTGAACGCAGTGATGAGGTCAGTGTTGTTTTCGGAGAGCATGATAAGAAAACGGCGTTTGAGAGTTTTAGGAATTCGATGATTAATATCGATGCTGCCGGAGGTGTTGTCCGCAGAAACGGTACTTTGCTCTTTATTTTCAGAAACGGGAAATGGGATTTACCGAAAGGCAAAATCGATAAAGGTGAAACGCCGGAAACGGCAGCACTTCGCGAGGTAGAAGAAGAATGCGGAATCAGCCATCATCAGATTATCAGGGAATTGCCTTCAACTTACCATATTTTTCGTTCGCCTTATCGGAAGCTTCGTGGAAAGTGGATCTTCAAGGAGACTTTCTGGTACGAAATGGCGTATTCGGGCGAGGAAAATGGCGTTCCCCAAAAAGAAGAAGGCATTACTGAAATACGCTGGTTTCGGCCAAACGAGTTGGATGAAGTGCTCGGCAATACATACGAAAATTTAAAGCAGTTAATCGAGCTCTACCGCTACTGATCGCGCTGACGCTGGAACAATTCGTTGCGCAGCCACGTTCCAAATTGCTCCTCGAAACCATCGAGCGGAGCTTTGGTATTTTCAAAAACTACACGGTGTTCTTCATCGAGCAAAAAGCACTGCGGGAAAGAACGAATCTTGTATTTTTCAATTGTTGTCCCATTTTTGTCCCATAGAATTTGAGCCGGAATATTCTGCTGTTTAAAGAAATCGTCGGTGCTTTTATGATCGGTATTTCGCAGCACAACAAAAATCTCCACGTGTTTCGGGAATAATTCATCGATGCGGCTGAGGTATTTTAAATGCTCGCGACTGACAACAGTCTCGGCATCGGCAAAAACAATGTATTTGAATTTGTCTGTTCCTGCATCCGTGCAAACTTCTTTACCCTCCAGGTTTTTCAGGCAAATCGCAGGAGCTTTAGTTCCTTTTGCCAGAAAGTTGAATTTCTGTACCAGGTTTGCAGCGGTAGTTTTTACCACACTGTTTTTACTTTTTGTGAACTGTTCTGCAGACACAAGGTTTTGAATGTTTGGCCGGCTGAATTCACCGGAGTAAAAACCATCGTGCAGCATTTTCAGTAAAACGATATCGGAGACCTGGCCACCGATTTTGTATTTCTTTTCAACATAAGCTGCCAGAGCAGGCAAATCTTCATTTGCTATGGCTGTTCTTATGGCATCGCCTCCAATCGCCTGTGCTGAAAAGCTAAGCTGACGATCGAAGGTTTTATTCAGTGCCTCCACAAAGGCGGGATGAAGCCAGCATTTTGATTCGATGGTATTGAAAACCGCAGCATATGCTTCGGGCCGTAACCGAAAAATATCAGCCTTCAACATGGTCAGTTTTAACGTTTTATGCCGGATCAGCGTTTCGTTGGCATTTGAGGGAATCATTTGATTGAGGGCGGTGTTCACAGAATCGAATGCGGTTTGCGACTGGTTCAGGTAAAGCTCTTTAAAGTGCTTGTCAGTTAGGGTATTCAGCTGCTGTTCGAATTCCGAGACCTGATCGTTCAACTGTTCTCCACTTTTTGTAATAAACCAGAATGAAACAGGCTGAAAATAAGGATTTTTTTCATCGACGAAGGACTTTTCCCGCAGAGGTGGCAGTTTTAAATCGATGTTTTTTTCGGCTTCCACGAAAAGCATACCGCGATAAACGCCAAAATCAGAAAAGAAAAAGGTGGTTTGTTCTGCGTCGACGTTCACCGAACCTTTTCCGTTGCTGTCGAGTTTAAGGTCAAAAGCCGCAGAACGGGAATTGGAAACGGGATCATCCCAACGATAGAATACCAATGTTTTACCGGCATATTCCCTGTTCTCACAACGGATAATGCTTGCAGCAACGTTGGCGTTCAACAGCAGAAATCCTGTCAGCAATAAAAATGATCGAAAAATGATGAGCACTTGCTAAACTTTAATCCATTTTAAATTCATTCATGTCCAGCCCTTTGGGTAAAAACATGCTGGCATCGCCACCATGCGAAACAATGTCGCGAATAATGGTGGCATTGATCGGCGTGTGTTCCGGCAAAGTAAGCAGGAAGACCGATTCAATTTCGGGATGCATTTTTTTGTTTACCTGGGCAATGGCTCTTTCGTACTCAAAATCGGAGGAGGTTCGGATTCCGCGCAAAATGTACCGCGCATTCACCTCCTTGCAAAAATCAACGGTCAATCCTTCATGTATCCTCACTTCCACTTTCGGTTCGTTTTGAAAAACCTGGTTAATCCAACGCATCCTTTTTTCAATTGGGAAGAATGAGGTTTTGTTGGCATTGTACCCGATCATGATGTAAATTTTATCGAACATCGGAACAGCGCGCCTGACAACGGACTCATGACCTATTGTGAAAGGGTCGAATGAACCGGGAAATATGGCAATTCTTTCCATGATTTCATTTGATTAAAATTGCTTGCTTTTATTAGCATAAGATGAAAATCGCCCTTCTGTCGATTGACAAATCGGGACTTATTTCTGTTTCTCAGCATTTCAAAAGTAACGAAAAAAGCCAAGTCAAAAACGATAGGCGCAATTAGTTTATTGCTTTGGCACGGTTCGAACTCACAAAAAGGATGTTCCCCAGATCGTTATACCCCTGGCTAAATTCTTCAATATCTCTTAGGGCATCGGTGCTGAAGCCAATGATGGTTAAATCGGCATCAGCCGAGTGTTTCATGATCACATTTTTGCGATTACCCGATTCGAACGGGACCATTGAAATATTTGCCGGACTGATCGGCAAACGCCCTGTTTTTATCAGTTCCATCAGCTGTTTACGTTTGTCTTCAATGTCTTCCTCGGGATATAAAGCAAAAATCTTGATTTTTCCTTTTTTCCAGTCGGGGTGGCCTAGAATAATGTAACCAAGTAAAATCATCAGGTTGGCATTTGTATAGTCTTCCGGGCTGATCCAGATATGGATTTCGTTTTTATAACCGAAACTTTTGTAGGAAGTATTCAGGATGCAAATGTCGAATCCTGCTGACTCAACGATCTGGTAATTACCGGTGATTTCTTTCAGGTTTCCCGGATCGGTTCTGGAGAATTCAAACAAAATCAGGTTATTCCCTTTCCCTGATATTCCGGAAAGCTGCACTACCTGGGCAATGGCCGAGGTGTAAGAAGGCGAAATAATGGTATCGAGATAGACCCGATTTTTGCTTCCGGCCGACAGCTGGATTAAGCGATCAAGCACTTTTTTTGATTCTTCGGTAGTTTTCTCGTTTAGCAAACCTTTTATGAAATGAATGTATGTGCCAAATCCATATTTATAGGAGATCCAACGCATGATATCGAAAGCCGAACGACGCTTGAATGTATCATGGGAAATACAAACGCCGAAAGGCCGCCAGCTTTTGTCTTTTTCGCTGTCGGCACGCTGCAATAGGATTTGAAGCTGCCTGCTCAACTGGAAGATCACACCGCGGAACAATTTGTTGAGTCCCTGGTTTTCTTCGTTGTTCAACATTACCACGTAATAAATGATAGCCATGATGACCACTGAAATAGCTGCATAAGTTGCATTCATTTTAAACATTAGCCAGAACGAGAATAGCGCACCGACCAGTGAAATGTACCAGTTCGATCGGAAAGTAGGACGGTAGGCCGGATCGGCTGCAAAATGCTCGAGCAGCGAGATGAGGCAAATGGCACCATAGGTTACCATGAAGAACATGGAAATGATCTGAGCTACAAAATCCACATCGCCGATTACAACAAAAATAAAGGCAATGGCAATGGTGATTAACGAACCGTTGATAGGTTCATTATCTTTTTTTCGGCCTTTGGCAAACCAGCGGTTGGCTGTTCGTTGCGGGAAGATCTCGTCGAATCCAATGGCCTGCAAGGTGCGCGGCGCTACCATTATCGATCCCAGCGCCGAACTCAGCGAAGCCGCTGCCAGTCCGACAGGAATAATTGGGCCCCAAATGGCAATTTTTCGCATGATCAACTGATCGCTGACCAGGTCTTCGGGTGATGCCGAGATTGTAAATTTATAAGCCACCGCAACGTAAACGAACATCCCTACAACTGTTGCCCATATCGTTCCGCGTGGAATCGATTTTTTGGGATCCTTCAGGTCGCCCGAAAGACCCAGACCGGCTGCTAGCCCTGTAAATGCAGGAAATATGATTGTAAATACATAAAAGAAATTCAGGTGATTATCTACCGTGTTATGGAAGTTTACTTCGTCGGGTTTGATGGGAGAATCTCCCATAAAAAACATAGCAATCGATGTTAATAAAATCGCAACTACTACGTAAAGCGCTTTCATGCCAACATTGGCGCCTTTGGTAAGAATCAGCAACGATAGTAAGGCCATTGTTGGGATCGAAATCCAGCGCCGGTCGGGAATATAGAACCCGTAATTCTGGTTAATCCAGTTGATGAGTGGTTCGAAGGCTTCCCCAAAAGCGATAACGTAAAATGCTACACTGATAGCCTGAGAAAGATATAGTGCAATGCCGATGGCTCCTCCAATATTCAGTCCAAAAGACCGGCTGATGATGTAATAGGCACCGCCGCCCTGAACACGCTGATTGGTAGCAATTTCGGCAACTGCAAAAGCAGTGGGTATGGTTACCACATGACCAAAAACGATTATCCCGATCACGCCCATAAATCCAACCTGACCAACGGCCCAGCCAAAACGCAGAAAAAGAATGGCTCCCAGAATAGTAGATAGCGCGGTTAAAAAAACCGGCATTGTACCAAATTTTGCGTTTGTGTTTACCAACGATTTAGCCATACATTCCGTGTTTATGGTTTTAAAGGTGAAAAGGATTTCTGAAAATTCAAATTTTTTAGAAAAAATAGCTTCTCGAAAAAATGCAAAGCCCGCAATTGATAAGCGTTTTAAGGCAAGTGATAAATTCATATAGAAATAAACAGGTTTTAGTTATATTTGGCTGCAATTCCAAAGTAATCATGAAAAACCAAAAACTTCTTTCTATAATCATTCCGGTTTACAACGAAGAAAAAACCATTCACCTGATTCTGAACAAAATACTTGACGTGGAATTAATGTATGGATTTGAGAAGGAGATCATCCTGGTGAATGATTGCTCTTCCGACAACAGTGCCGCAGCGATCCAAGACTACATTAGCAAACATCCGGGGCATCAATTTTCGTTTTACCAGCAACCCGTTAACATGGGGAAAGGTGCTGCCTTGCATCGAGGAATTGCCGAAGCGAAGGGCGACTACGTCATCATTCAGGATGCTGATCTGGAATATGATCCACGGGAATACAATCACCTTTTGAAACCCGTTGCCGAAGGTTTTGCTGATGTAGTTTATGGTTCGCGGTTTATGGGCGGCAATCCACATCGTATCCTGTTTTTCTGGCACTCGATAGGGAATAAATTCCTGACGACCATTTCGAACATGTTTACTGATTTGAACCTGACAGACATGGAAACCTGTTACAAGCTCTTTGATGCGAAAATCGTAAAATCGCTTAACCTGAAAGAGCAGCGTTTTGGATTTGAACCTGAAGTTACGGCAAAAGTGTCGCGTATTCCCAATATCCGGATTTACGAGGTGGGGATTTCATATTACGGGCGGACTTATGACGAAGGGAAAAAAATTGGTTGGCGCGATGGTTTTCGGGCTCTGTGGTGTATTTTGAAGTACAATACATTTTCAAAAAACTAGTCGTGTTAAGTGATCACATAAAACTTAGTAAACTGGCAAAACTGTCGGTGCTTTTTATTGTTCTGGTAATTTCTGCAAACGTCACTTTTCGGGTTTTTGAGGGAATGAAAACCCGGAATTTTGTGATGAGTTCTGACATGGAAGGTTACTACCAGTATTTGCCATATGTTTTGCTGAAAGATCGGGAAGAAATTTCGCAAATGCGTTGGGCCAAACCGTATGGCGAAGATAAAAAACTGAATGCGTTTACCTGTGGAGTGGCCATAATGCAACTCCCATTTTTCCTGGTTGCTCACGGTGTTACAAAATACCTCGAACTTGAACCCACCGGTTATGGCCCGGTTTACTTTACTTCGGTATTTATCGCCACTATTTTTTATGTGCTGGCAGGATTGATCTTTCTGTATTACTGGCTTATGCGTTTTTTCAAGCCCAAAATAGCAGGGTGGGTGACGGGATTGGTTTTTGTGGCTACGAATTTGTTTTATTACACGGCAATCTCACCCGGAATGTCCCACGCCTATTCGTTCTCGCTGGTAGCCATGTACCTGTATTTCGTTCCTCGTTTCTACGAACAAACCACTTTTAAAAATACACTGTTAACTGCATTTCCAATTGCACTGTTAACGCTCATCAGACCAACCAGCCTGGTACTTGCACTTTATTTTGTGCTGTACGATGTAACCAGTTTTTCCGCACTAAAAGAACGCATTGTTTTTTTCGTGAGAAAATGGAATTACATGGTTTTGTTTCCCATTGTCGGATTCATTGTTTTCATTCCGCAAATGCTTTACTGGCACGAAGTCACCGGAAGTTATTTCTTCTACTCCTACCAGGAAGAAGGGTTTACCAATATTCTTTCTCCCAAAATTTTCACCGTCCTTCTTGGTCCGCGAAACGGCTGGTTTATTTACACACCTTTAATGCTGGTGGCATTTATCACCTTGCTGTACCTGGTTTACAGGAAAAAACTCAACAGCATTCCAACGCTGATTGTGCTGGTCATAATCATTTATCTGAACGGAAGTTGGTGGCGCCCCACATTCAGTTCTGCTGCAGGTTACCGCGCACTTATCGAGTACATTCCGCTGATGGCAGTTCCTTTGGGATTCTTTATTGAAAAAGTCAGTGAAAGGGATAATAAAAGACTGAAGCAACTTATGATTGCGGTTTTCGCCTTGTTTGTTATTTACAATATTCTTTTTGCCTTTAAATATTCACCATGGCTGTGGTGGAACACCGACTGGCAGTGGAGCCATTTCTTAAGACTGATCAAGTTTTAAGGTTTGGTCAAAGGGAAGTTGTTGAATAAATCGAAATTATCCGAAACTTTTACCACAACCGTTGAATCTTCAGGTTTCAACAAAAGATCATCAACCGATACAAACTCGCCTTTAATATTTAATTGTACTTGATCTCCTGGTTTCAAATCGATTTTTTCGGCTACTCTTATCCAGTGATCGTAAACGTTATGTACTTCGCGTGTGTTCAGCCTTTTTTCAGTTTTTTGTTCCTCACGGTTGGTAACTATCAGAGTTGCTTTGGGCATGTCGTAGTGCCTGCTGTCGACATACAACCAGAATGATAGCTCGTGGCTACCCATAATAAATTCATCATCCAGTTGAATATTCAGCAATTCGTTCTCACCTTTCTTTGAATAGAAGGCACCATTTCCGCTGAAGGTAAATTCTCCTGTCCGATCTTCAAAATTCTTGTAAACAAAAGCAGATCGTGACGAATCAACTTTGTAATTTCCATCATCTACCAAATTTTGCATGGTATTTTGTGCTTCCAATCTCCAGTTTTGGTGGCTCTCGTGAAATACGCTTAATGGCAGCCGTGACAATGTAATATATTTATCTTCCCAGAAAACTTCTGCTTTCGATTGCAGCCAGGCTTCTTGAGCGTTCATGTTTTCTTTGGTGCAAACCAGCAACAGAGGTTTATCGTTCATGTCATTTAAACGGACTTTCTCGATGGCAGGATCGGCCAGCATTTGAATACTACTGAGTGCGTTGGTGAATGAAAGCCTTGGGGAAAAGCTTTGAACCAGTGGCAATCCGGTATGGTACGAACATTTCATGGCATCGGCAAAGGCGTTCATACCATGTTCAAACAACAGTTTATCGCCACAGGTACTGGCAAAGGGCAGGAAAAAGATCGCCTGAAATTCATCAGGTTGAACACCGGCTTCTTTAAATCGCGCGAGGTACTCGGCATCCGATGACTCGAGTTTGTCGTTGTTGTTGAAAAGTCCACGTGTGCTGCGTTTGATGTTGGTGCCTGCATCGATGCTCCAGTAGCCCAGCACAAAAACCAAAAGAATAGTGGCCAGCACCGGCAGTCGTTTTAGTTTCAGGTAGCGGAAAAGACGGTAGAAGAACCAGGCTGCATAAATGGTGAAAACGTAATAAAATATCCATGAAAATCGACCCAGTGCCCTGAATTGTTTTACGGGGGGCAAAATGTCGAGCAGGAAATTGAAGCCATATTTGAAAGGGATGCACATCGAAAAGAGTAAAACCAGAATGGATGCAAAAAAATAGACCTGCATCTTTTTGTTGGGGCCAAAAACCTTCCACGATTTTTTCTTTGCTGAAAAGAAATTCATAAACCCAAAAACAAGCATGGAAACGGCAAGTAAAGTAGCCGGTAATCCCACGTAAGCACGTCCTTCCCATTGAAAATCCATGTTCACATAATTTCCGATGAAGGCTTTCAGCGGTGATGTAAACGGCAGGAAAATACTCAGGAATGTGGCATGGTAGACATCAAATCCGTAAGGATTATTGGGACGGTCGTTTACCCAGTCGGTAATCGAAACAAGACCTTTCACAACAAGCAACGGAATGATGGCAATCAGCAACAGAACGGCACCGGTTTTCCAGTAATCCTGCAGGTTCTTACGATTCTTCCACAGTTCTACGAATAAAATTCCGAATATAAAGATGGCGTAAAAGGAAGCAAAGTAAGCACTCGTAAAACCACCAACGAGTCCGGCAGTTACAAGCAAACTTCCCCAAAGCCAGGGATTTTTACCGCTTCGGAATCGAATAATCAGGTACCAGTACATGGGCAGAAAAACGGCATAAACCATTTCGAAATGGCCGTGAATACGATCGAACTGAGGCGTAAGAAATAAAAGGATCACCGAAACCACGGCTGCATACCAGCGGGGCAGCGAATAATGCCGGAGGATCAGAAAAAGAAAGGGCTGCGCCAGCAATAGCAAGAAAATCATGGTCAGGTTCAGGATGCCAACTCCGTAATCAGCAACCGGAGTGATATTTTGATCGACAAATTTTAACACCTGCACATATAAAGGATGCGAATTAATGTATTGTAAATGATCGCCATATGGATAGTTTATCCCGCTGTGCTTCAAGCCGCTGTCAAATTTCAGGTAATACCCGAAATTGAAGTAGCTTTTCAGTGCATCACCCGACTTGGAATAAAGGTAGGCATTGGGATGCTGGAGCACTGGTTTAAAGAGAAAGAAAAGCACTACAACAGAAAACAGGAAAGATGCGGATATGGTTAGCCAATTTTTCTTCATGGTAATAATCGAGGCTATTTCGATGTGTAAATAAACAATATAAAACGGAAACCTGTTGTAAAAATAAAACAATATCTATTTCCTGTATAAAACTGCTTCTCCATTGGGTGGTAAAAAGAGAACTTCTGCATTTGCAGGCAGTTCCTCCTTAAGGTCATAAAAATAATCTTCGTTGCCCACTATTCCTTCTCTCGAAACGGGTTCAAGCCAGTCGAAATCTCTCGTTACCCTATAAAAATTGGTACTTGGTTCAAAAATCCAGTTCACGCCCAATGTTATTTTTTCTGCATTATGCATCGAAAATGATTCCAGAAATAACATGATGGTTTTAGTATCCCTGTCGTATTTCCAGTCTTTGTAGCTGCTGGTTTTAAGGTTGGTTGCAAGATTGTAGGTGAATAGAGGGATCAGCAGAAAAGCAAATGCGTACACCATATTTTTTATTTTGAAAGTTGAAAGGTAATCCATTAAGAAAATGAAATTCAGGACGATAAGCGGATAAAAGAATAGTGCAAAACGGTCCTTCAGAAAATCGTAACCAAAAAGGAAGTGCTGAACAATGCTGGCTGCCAGCATCAATAAGGTTATGGAGCCTACAGCAATGAGAAATTTATTTTTATGTATAAAACGGGGATTCGTATGAATGAGATTTGTTACAATCAAAATAAAATTTACACACAGAATGAGGATTATGATTCCGGTAAGCCAGCTTTCAGTTGTGTTGCTGATTGGGGTATTGTAAACGGTATTGTACACCTGCGATGCCAGGGTGTCGCGAATTCCGTTTTTGCTTCCAAAATCAAGTGTCAGGTATTTGCCCAGTTTACGTACGGGTTCAAAGAGTATAGCGGTTGAAATGAGAAGAGCTGCGAAGTTAACCGCGTTCTTTCTTATAAAATATCGTATTGGGAAGTTTTGATTTTTATTAGTTCGCGTTTGAAGATAAAGCAACAGGTTGAAGACAATAAGCCCGCTCACATAAAAATTCAGCATGGTAAAATTGGCCAGCGATGCCAGCAGTGCTCCAAGATTAAACAGAACCAGATTCCGGTTTCTGTGGCTTTCGAAAGATTGAATCAAAAAATATAACGCAAAGATCATCAATCCGATTGAAATGCCGTAACCACGGGCTAACCCGAAAAAATCCAGCAAAAAGGGATTAAAAATCATAAGTATAAATCCCGGGATCAGGAAAAAATCTGCACTTTTTTTCAGGATAAGGAAAGTAAAAACCATGTAGATAACCAGAAAAGCCAGGTTGGGAAGACGAAGCGCCAATTCAGATGATCCGGCAATCTGTTCCGAAAATTTCATGAGAAGGGTATTCAAAATGTGGTTGTTCGTATTGGCCGGTTGAAACGAAACAATATCCATGAAATCCAACGGAACAAAATTTAGATAGGTGAAACTTTCATCATGAGTAAACGAAGCAACCGATGCCTTATACCCCACAAAAGAAAGGATGAAAATTCCGGTAATCAATGGAAGTAGAAGATTCAGAACTTTAAGGTGTTTCGAGTTCATAAATCTGAACATTTTTATATTCTCCGATTTTATTTGAAAGGTAAGGCTTGAATTCTTCAGAATTAACCGCACTGGAATCATTCACGATCAGGTATTTGGCACCTATTTTTTTAAAAGCCTCCATCCTTTCTCCAATTTTCCCTTTGGTCTCAGAATATCCATAACCGGTAAAACCTTTTTGATCCATCAGGAAAAGAGTTATGTTGATGCTAACATCAGGGATACTAACAACAAGATCGTTTCTTTTAATCCCAAGCTCACGCAAATAGGGAGTGATACTATCCAGTGCTTCAAGAGTTTGGCTGTATTTTGTTTGTTTGTAATTCCAGAATTTAAAATCTTCTTCCGTCAATGCGTTAAAAACAGTATCTGCTTTTAGAAAATGATCTTCAACGTTATACTTAATTCGGTTAATCATGGTAGTTTTGCCGATCAACAAAAACAACAGCAAAGCAGCGATTACTTTAAAACCTGTACTGCTGAAAAATTTAGGTAAGCGAATTCTCAATTCCGACAAAAATGCTGTCACAGTAACCGGAATAAAAATCAGAAGGTTGATGAGGTAATAGTCGTGTTGATTGAGCGCCTGGAACCAAAACAGCAGATAAAGAATAACGCCTGTAAATACGATGGGCACAAGTAACAATTCCCTTTGGCCTTTTCGAATCAGAAAAACAATATCGGCAATGAAAATCAGAAGAATGACCACCAGGGTTGTTTTATTGAAAAATGATGGGAGAACATTAAAATAAAACTTATTAAGAATATCGTTAATCTGTGTAGTGTTTAAATCCCAGATCGGGTAAAGCCCCTGGAGGAAAATATGTTCGTTATTGTGTGCATTGTAGTTCTTGGTATACATTACCCATAGCACAATAATCATAAACACGGGTATAAATGGGAGAATATCGGAAAGGTATTTTCTAAAATTTGGCTTTCTTTGGCTTAAATCAACCAAGGCATTAATTGTTAAATATCCCAGCATTGCAACCACAATAATCATAGACGTAATCTTGATCATTCCCGCCAGCGTAAAAATAACGATGGAAATCCACAGCCATTTCTTCTGCTTGTTTTGTGCATACAAAATATAAATCCAGCTACCAGTTAGAGCCAGACCTAAAGCAGGAGCATTTGCTAAAAAATTATTGGTATAATAGACCAGTGCCGGAGATGAAAACAAAATTAAAGGGATAAAATATGCCCAGTATTTATCTTTCAGGATACTATCTGAAATTTTATACAGGGAGAATAAACCTAAAAACACAAGGAGAATGTCGATGATTCTGTATATGGCATAGTTTCGACCTGTAAAACTCCATATTTTACCTACCGTATAATAAATGAGAGGAAATTCAGAGATTGTTTTTCCATTGCCGCTCGGCCCCGTCCAATGTACTTCTGGTGTGAAAAAGCCTATATCTCCAGTCGCATAATTCTGAGTTAGGGAAAGACAATCAGCCTGTCTCCACATGTGTGGCATCCAGGGACCTGACTGCAGAATGTTAGGGTAATTGTAGAGCCAACTCAGCAGAAGAAGCAGGATTATAAAGTACAGGTCATGAATATGAATTTTATTGCTCATATTAACCATTGGTTTGAAGGAATCTGGTTTTTAACAACCCCCACTTTTGCATTCTGAACTGCAGGGAAGTGCGTAAAACGCCCAGCGCATAAATTGTACTGTTTTTTAGATTAATGCTCGAAGCATCGTCAAAATATTTGGTAGGGCAGGTGATCTCGGCAATTTCGTAACCGGCGTACCAGATCTGCGCCAGCATCTGGTTATCGAATACAAAATTATCGGAGTTGGCATTGTAGTCCACTTTCTCGAGTACCTCGCGGGTAAAAGCACGGTATCCGGTGTGGTATTCCGAAAGTTTGGCATTCATCAAAATATTTTGGATGAATGTGAGGCCTCGGTTGGAAATATATTTGATCATAGGCATACCACCTTTCAAAGCACCTTTCCCCAAGATTCGTGAACCAAGAACTACATGGTATAGGCCGCTGGCCAGCAGGTTCGCCATAGCCGGAATGAGCATCGGTGTGTACTGATAGTCAGGATGAAGCATGATCACGATGTCGGCACCCAAATCAAGGGCTTTGTTGTAGCAAGATTTTTGGTTGCCCCCGTAACCTTTGTTCTGCTGGTGTTCAACGATATGTTTAATGCCCAGTTTTTTACCAACTTCTATTGTATCGTCATTGCTAAGATCGTCTACAAGGATGACATCGTCCACAATGTTGAAATCGATTTCATCGTAGGTGATTTTGAGCGTTTTAGAGGCATTGTAAGCCGGCAGCACTACCACAACTTTTTTATCTTTAATCATAGTGTGTTCAATTAGCGGGGTAAAAATAATAAGAATATGCCAGCTTCAAACTATAATTTTAAGCGACCTGCGAGTCTGGTAACAAATGTTGCAAAAGCCACCACCGAAACCGAACTGATCGGCATTAAAATGGCCGCAACTACCGGCGACAGGTTTCCACTGATCGCAAAACCAATTCCGATAATGTTATAAAAGAATGAGATGATGAATGCCATTTTTACAATATTAAGCGAGATGTGTGTAAAACGAATAAAACGGGCCAGTTTGTCAAACTGTCCGGCTTCAAGCACCGCATCACTGGCCGGCGAAAAATGATACGCTTTATCAGCAATGGTCAGTGCTACATCGCTTTGCATCAGCGCACCGGCATCATTCAGCCCGTCTCCCGTCATTAAAACCGCATTTCCTTTGTTTTGTAACTGCCTTATCAGATCGGCTTTATCCGCGGGTTTTTGGTTGAAAAACATTTGTTCAGGATGAAAATAAGCCGACAGGGTTGCGGCCTCAGCATCGTTGTCGCCCGAAATCAGGAAAAGTTTAAACCGATGCTTCAGGGTATCCAGTACTTTGTCGAATCCGCTGCGGTAGCGATTACTGATGGTATAGTATCCTTTCACCTCATTGTTTACAGCCACAAAAACCATCGATGTTTTTCTATCGTTTATTGCCGATTGATTGCTTACATATTCTTCCGATCCGATTCGCACTTCAAGGTTGTTCACCTTTCCGAATATGCCACGACCGGCTACTTCAACAATATGTTCGGGTGCTTGGTAATTGTGGTCGTTTAACCTTTGAGTGAGCGCTGCACTAAGTGGGTGAGTAGATTGTTTGGCAATGGAGAAAACAGCTTCTTTTTCAGCAGAACTAAGTTCTTCTCCCGAATAATCCACATGGTTCTGGTTCGGTTGCGTCAGCGTCCCGGTTTTATCAAAAACAATGGTATCGATATGCGACAGCTTTTCAATAACATCGGTGTTTTTAATGTACAGGCCTTTTCGTCCAAAAATGCGCATAGTATTTCCGAAGGTAAACGGAATGGAAAGTGCCAGGGCACAGGGACAGGCTACGATCAGCACTGCAGTGAACACAAAAATTGCAGTATGTGTTTCGCCATGAAGCATCCAGTAAGTGAATCCCAAAATGGCGATGGCAATTACGATCAGCGTGAAATATTTGCTGATCCGGTCGGAAAGGTTTTTTAGCGAATCGCTGGGTTTGTGGTAGGTTTGGTCCTGGTTCCAGAGCTTGGTCAGGTGACTCTGGCTGACTTCCTTTTTTACCCTGATTTTTATGATCCCGCCCATTTGCCGCCCGCCGGCATAAATAAAATCGCCCGGTTTTTTCACCACGGGAGTCGATTCGCCAGTCACAAAACTGTAGTCGATCCGGGCATCACCATCAACCAGTTCCGAATCAGCCGGTATCAGTTCCTTGTTCCGGATAATCAAAACATCATCTACTTCAATCTTTTCAAGCAAAATACTTTCCTCGATTTGCTTGTTGATCCTGGTAACGGCAATGGGAAAGTACGATTTGTAGTTGCGTTCGAAAGAAAGTGCCTCGTAGGTTTTGCTCTGGTACCATTTGCCTACCAGCAGAAAGAAAATAAGTCCCGAGAGGCTGTCACTGTATCCCGGGCCGCTTCCGGAGATCACTTCGTAACTGGTAACCCCAAAGAGCACGATAATCCCCAGTGCAATTGGTAAATCGATGCTTATATTTTTCTTCAGCAGGTTTTTGAAGGCGGAAATGTAATAATCGCTGCCACTGTAAAGTGCTACCGGAATTACCAGCAGGTAACTCAGAATACTGAACACTGATTGCAATTTGTCACTTAAGGGTTCGCCGTTAAAATAAGCCGGCAAACTGTATGTCATTACGTTTACAAAAACAAAACCAGCTACTCCGATTTTGTACAGCAGTTTTTTGTATGATTTATCGTCTTTTTTATCCGAAGGGCTTTGCGAAAGATCAGGGATGTAATGGATCGACGAGAGCAACTCGACCAGTTGCCGCAGCGTAATTTTTGTTTCATCGAAAGTGATATCCACTTCTTTTTTAGTGAAGTTGACAAACGAATGCCGGATACCTGGGTGCAGTTTTTGAAGATGTTCGAGCAGCCAGATACAGGAAGCGCAATGGATCACCGGAATATAGAAGCGTACTTTGGAGATGCTGCCTTCAGTGAATGAAATCAGTTTTTGTTTTACCTCTTCATTATCCAGAAAGGCATATTTATTCCCAAATTCAGTGGTTTCAACCTTGATCCCCGGGGTTTCTTCGAGCTCGTAATAATTGTACAGTTTATTTTCGTTCAGGAGTTGGTAAACGGTTTTGCAGCCGTTACAACAAAAATTCAGGTTATTCCACACCACGGGTTCCCTGCCACAATCAGCACCGCAATGTACGCATGTAATATTTTGTTGTTGTTTCATAAAAAATCATCAAAAAGAGAAGTGTTCTGAGAATACCACCTCCCACCCCGAAGATTAGGGGTGTACTCCTCCTTGTCAAGGAGGAGAAATGTTCGTGCTACAAGTTTTATATTATGCAAATCAAAGTACTTGAAGAAGTCAAATTTCCCCTCCTTCTTGAGGAGAGGGGTACCGCGTTTACGGCGGAGGGGTGGTGTAATTTTTAAATTAATAATCAATCCTGTCATGGTTGTACGACGAAGCACTCTGGTTTATTTTACAACAATCTCTCTTCGCTTCGCTATGCAATTCAGCTGTTTCCGATTGCAGACTCTTTTCGAATTTCTGTTCGATCTTTTGCTTTGGCGGGCTAAGATAGGGAATTCCCAGGCTCAGTCCGCGCAAAATAAACAGTAGCCCGACGATAACGACCAACACAGGAATGAGTTTATTGATGCCTTTTCGAACGGTAAGGCTAAGTACGTTGCCTGCCAGCGAAATGGCCAGTAGCATCGGGATTGTTCCCAGCCCAAACAGGATCATGTATAGCGAACCTTCTGCCACGCCACCCGTGCCAATGGCTCCGGCAATCGCCATATAAACCAGTCCGCAGGGGAGCAAGCCATTCAGCATGCCAATAAAGAGAAGGCTCTGAAACGAACGGATGGCAAACATTTTTCCGATGGTCTTTTTGAGTTTTCCAACTGCCGAAAACCAGCTTTTGTCAAGGCTGTACTGGTTACGGAAGAGCGCAGGGAAAAGCACCGAGATAATCATAACGGCTCCCATGAGGACGGACACTTTTTGCTGAAATCCGATAAGTTGGAGTCCCTGGCCTAGCAGACCGAAAACGGCACCCATAATACCGTAGGTGATCGTTCGCCCGATGTTGTATAGTGCACCTCCAAATATTTTTTGAGGGACAGTGTTCCCGTGTAAAGGCAAAGCAATGGCGATGGGACCGCACATTCCGGCGCAGTGAAAACTTCCCATTAAACCGAGCAGTAATGCGGATATAAAAATGGTCATGTGGATTTATTTGAACTTAAGTTTATTAAAGTGGCGAAGTTAAAAAATCTACTGGACATTCACCGGTCGGTCAATTTCATAACGTATTCCATCAGAATACCAGGTAAATTTCATGATGTAGCGCCCGCTTATCAGCGCCTGCCTGTCAAATTCCATTTTTGAAGACCTGGCCAGTAACCTGGCCGAAACATCTTTTGTTTTATCCGACGGCCGATACATGAGCACTGTACCCGAATCGATTTTTCCGGCTAACGATTCCTCAATCGAAACGATAAAGGATTCATTTGTGGATTGAAAACTCAGTGCTTGTACAAATGGTTTTGAACGCTCGTTAACACGCATTTGTTCCGAGTAATCTACACCTTTCTCGTAATAATCTTTGTGTACCAGGTTCACCTGCTGCCGCGAAGCAAAAATGATAAAGACCGCTGCTCCGGCCAAAAACAACACCAAAAAAAGAAAAATCCCTGTTCCCCACGTAAACTTCATACTCACTCCTTTTAATTCATTTTCAAAATTACGGTTTCTGGTTTCTCCTGAAGCAGAAACTGATAAAAATATTAAGGACCAACAAAGGTCGTCTTATAGGTTTCTATTAATTCATTGTTGCTGAAAATACCAAATTCCACCTCCGTCTTATCGCTTTTTATCTCGTCTTTCGGAATATACAGGATGAATGTTGATTCGTACATATCCTGATCCTTTATATTCATTTGTCTGCCTGCCAGTTGAATTTTTCCATTGTGCGAAAGTATTCGGAGTTCAAGCGGTATTTCTTCATGTGTTTTATTCACTACTTTGATGTTGTACACATTCGACCAGGTCGAATCCTGTTCCTGGTACAGTAGTCCCGGCGTGCGCAAAATGGTAGTTTCGATTACCGGGCGCGTAACCAGTGTGTAAACAAAAAAGGAAAATATGATGAGCAGCACCACTGAATAAGCACGGTTACGGGCGTTCCAGATTTTTGCATGACCGTCTTTTATTGATGCTTCAGAGGCATAGCGGATCAATCCCGGTGGTTTCCCGATTGATTTCATTACGCTGTTGCACTGGTCGATACACGCTGTGCAGTTAACGCATTCCAGTTGTGTGCCGTTACGAATGTCGATACCGGTCGGGCAAACCGAAAGACATTGTTTGCAATCAATACAATCGCCGCTACTCCTAGGTCCACGTGGTTCACCACGCTTATAATCGTAGGCAACCATTATCGATTTCGAATCGAGCAGAACGCCCTGCATTCTTCCGTAAGGACAAACCATGGTGCAGACCTGTTCGCGGAAAAACGAATAGATCCAGTAAAATACAGCTGAAACCAGCAGCATGATTGCAAAATTTCCAAACTGTTTGCTTATCGGTTCCGACACCAGTTGAAACCAGCGTTCACTCCCGATGAACCACATCAGGAAAACATTGGTCATGGCTATCGAAATCAATATAAAGATGCCGTGTTTTAAGGTTTTTTTGAATATTTTTTTTGTTGTCCAGGGGCTGTTGTCGAGTTTATGCCGCTCGCGGTAATCGCCTTCGATGAGGTACTCGATTCGACGAAAAACCATTTCGAGGAAAATGGTCTGGGGACAGGTCCAGCCGCACCACAGACGTCCGTATGTTACCGTGAACAAAACAATGAACAGTACAAAGGAAAGCATCAATAGCGCCAGGATAAAGGTATCCTGTGCCCAGAAGATAGCGCCAAAAATGATGAACTTGCGATTGGCAACATCGAGCAGGATCAACGGATTTCCGTTTATCCGGATAAAAGGCACCGCAACCAGGAAAGTGAGCATCAGGTAGGCTACGATCGATCGCCGTGTCCACCATTTTCCCGAAGGTTTTTTGGCGTACACCCACTTTCTTCCTCCACGTTCATTCAGGTTGATGGGCTTGTCTCTGAAGGTCATTTCCTGCTCCGACATATGTTCAGATTAAGTCAAAAAAAGGGGGAACAGCGTTCCCCGCAATCATTATGAATTTTCTCCGGTTTTACATTCATCTCCCTGAGGATCCTTTGGATTTGGCGGGTTGGTCCCTACCAGGCTCAGCACATAGCTGGCTACTTTCTGGATGCTTTCGTCGCTGAGCTGTCCTTTAAACGGTGTCATCCCTTTCGCAGGCACACCGTTTTTGATTACACTGAACAGTTCGCTGATATTGCAACCGTGGATCCAGTAATTATCGGTCAGGTTAGGCCCGATTGCATTTCCCTCTCCATTCATTCCATGGCATGCCATACAGGCCATTTCGGTATAAATTTGTTTCCCTTCGGCCAGCGATGTTTCATCGGTAAAAGCAACCAGATCGTCGGCCGAGAGTGAGGCAATCTGGTATTTTTCGTCGTGTGCCGCTGATTTCATGGCGTATTCTTCATCCTGGTGCGGACCTTGTTTCAACCAGAAAAAGTAGGCGCCGTAAAGGATCGACCAACCAATTGTGATATAGAAAAGCAGCATAATCCAGCGCGGAGGCGGATTATCCAACTCCTTGATCCCATCATAATCATGATCCATGAGGTGCTCTTCTTCCTGCTCGTTTACTATCTTTTTTTCTTCTGACATAGCTTTAAAGTTTAATTTGAAGTGGTAATCTCTTCCGAATCGCCATCCTTCAATATCGAATTTTTGATGTCTTCCATATCGCTGTTTTTTAAACGCATGGTGCGAATGAAAATAACGATAAAGAGCACCACAAAAATTAGTAGTCCGATAATGTAGAATACCTGGATTCCTTCAATACTTGTTAACAGGTCACTTACTATTTTCATCTTGCAAAGTGATTAAAACATAGCTTGCCAACTGGGTGATCTGCTTCTCGTTATACATGGTTTTGTACGGAACCATACCCTTGGCCACATTTCCTTCCGAAATCTGGTGATAAACAGCTTCCGGCGAATTTCCGTGTATCCATTCATCATCAACCAAATTGGGGAAGGCAGGAGGAATTCCCGACCCGTCAACCTTATGACAGGGCACACAGGTCGACTGGAAAAGTTGCTTCCCAGCTTCCAGGTCTTCAGCACCGGTAAGCAGCGTCACTTTTTTTATGGCTGTGGTATCGGTTACTGCCGGCTGTGTTTCGGCTGACTCTGATGAAGAAATATCTTTTCCAAGTTTGTGCATATACGCGATCATTGCGATCATTTGTTTTTGCGGTTCAATTTCAATGCCCGAGGCTTTTAATTCGTCCGAAATGCCCTGCGCCTGAGCCATTAATAAGTCAACAGCTTTTTCATCATATCCGGTTTCATAAGGCACACCCAGTTTTTGCATGGCCCTTATCTTTTTGGGCGTTTGACTCAAATCGACATTTTTCACGGCCAGCCAGGCATAATTCGGCATGATCGATGCCTCATTCATTTTTTGCGGATCCATAAAGTGGTTGTAATGCCAGGCGGCATTTTTATACATTGGTCCGCCGATCACGCCGGCACGACCCAGATCAGGCCCGGTACGCCGCGATCCCCACTGATAGGGATGATCATAAACAAATTCGCCGATTTTTGAATATTCGCCATAGCGATCAGTTTCCCACCGGAAAGGCCTTACCATTTGCGAATGACAAACGTAGCAACCTTCTTTCACGTATAAATCCCGACCTTCAAGTTCCAGTGGCGTATACGGTTTAACCGCATCAATAGTCGGCACGTTCGATTTAATGAAGATCATGGGAATGATTTCAACGGCGCCACCGATGGCCAGTGCTATGAATACCAGAATTGAAAAGCGAACTGCTCTTCTTTCCAACCAGCGGTGAACCGTTTCATACACTGGATTTCGTTTTCCGGCCAGCACCAGTGCAGGAGCTTCAGAAGCTTCGTTGTTCACAAAACTACCGGCGCTCATTGTTTTAGCCAGGTTGAACAGCATAATGATAAATCCTCCCAGGAAAAGAACACCGCTAAATACCCTGACGGTATACATTGGAATGATCTGTGTTAATGTTTCCAGGAAGTTTGGATAGGTAAGGAAACCTTCAGGCGTATAATCTCTCCACATTAGCCACTGGGTCACCGCTGCCCAATAAAGCGGGATGGCATAAATCAATATGGCAAGTGTCGACATCCAGAAATGAATGTTGGCCAGCTTTTCGGAATACAACTTTGATTTGAACAATTTTGGTACCAGCCAGTAGAGCATTCCGAAAACAAGACCACCGTTCCATCCCATACCACCGATGTGCACATGTGCAATGGTCCAGTCGGTAAAGTGCGTGATCTGATTTACGGTTTTCAACGACATCATCGGCCCCTCGAAAGTGGACATACCATAAGCGGTAACTGCTACCACCAGGAATTTAAGTGCAGCGCTGTCGCGCACACGGTCCCACGCTCCTCGTAAGGTAAGTAAACCGTTTATCATACCTCCCCAACTCGGTGCGATCAGCATGATCGAGAAGGTAACACCCAGTGCTTGTGCCCATTCAGGAAGAGCTTGGTAGAGCAAGTGGTGAGGTCCGGCCCACATGTACAAAAAGATGAGCGACCAAAAGTGAATGATCGATAGTTTGTACGAATAAATCGGCCGGTTGGCTGCCTTGGGCAGGTAATAATACATTAACCCGAGGAAAGGTGTGGTAAGAAAGAAAGCCACAGCATTGTGGCCATACCACCACTGGACGACAGCATCTTGTGCTCCGGCATAAATCGAATAACTTTTGAAAAGTGAAATGGGCAACTCGAATGAATTTACCACGTGCAAAATGGCTACACCGAGGAAGGTAGCCAGGTACCACCAGATGGCAGCATAAATGTGCTGAACACGACGAACAATCAGTGTTCCGATCATGTTCCAGCCAAAAGCCACCCACACCAGTGTGATCAGGATGTCAATCGGCCATTCCAGTTCAGCGTATTCTTTACCCGTAGTAAACCCGGCCAGTAAAGAAACGGCTGCCAATACAATAATGGTTTGCCACCCCCAAAAGTGGAACTTGCTCAGCATATCGCTGAACATTCGGGTTTTTAGCAGTTTTTGCATGGAATAGTATACCCCGGCAAATATGGCATTGCCCACAAAAGCAAAAATAATGGCGTTGGTATGCACGGGCCTGACTCTGCCAAAAGTAGTATACTCGAGCCCGAAATTAAAGAACGGGAAAGCCAGTTGCAAGGCCGCCACGATACCTACCAGGATGCCGACAACACCCCACACCATCGTTGCCAGTATAAACAGCTTAACGATCTTGTTGTCGTAAAAGAATTTTTGATTTTCCATAGTCTGGATCTTATGTCGTTTGTTTTTCTTCGTCGTTTTGTTCTGAATCAGTTTCTTCGTCATCGTCGAATAAAATCCGTATTGATGGTGTTTCATTGTCCTCGAACTGTCCGTTACGGACAGCCCAGATAAACGCGCCCAAAAAAATGAGGGCGGCGAGCAAACTCACACCGATCAATAAGTAGAAGATATTCATTTCATTCTATTCTTTGCCTACGCGCCAGATCTTATAAATCTGGAAAACCACATAACCGATGGCAAACCAGGCAGCCCCCGTTGCTCCGAGATAACTCAAAAGCAGCCAGGTTTGAACATTATCGTTTGTCGACCACAACACTTCTTTTTTTATAAGTTTCGGTGTTGGTTTTAACTGGCCAACTTTGGCGGCATCAAGCACTACGTCATCGGTAATAAACTCATCACCCAATTCCACCACGATATTGACCAGGCCTTTTTCATCTCCAATAAGGGTTTCAGGGATCTTGAATTCTGCCCGGCCATCATTGTTCGTCAGCACTTTACCAATAGGAAGGTTGCCAAAAGCTTTCTTTGCCGAAATTTCCACTTCCGCTTCAGATAATTCCACATATTTTCCTGCATCGTTTTCCACCTCAGCAAAAACTTCTACTTTCTTGTCCACTTCATTTATAGAAGCAAGTAATTTTGCGTTTCGTGGAGGAGCTTCAACATAAACCGGCTCAATATCAGGATTATAGTTTCTGATGAAGTTAATTAATCTCCATCGGTCGTCTTCTGAAATCGTATTTTCGAAACGGGGCATGCCACCACGGCCGTGAGTAATTTTATAGAACAGTTCGCCATCGGTGTTCTTCTGCATTTGTTCCGATGTGATATCGGGTGGATGCGGAACCAGGGGTAACCCGTTGTTTTTCCCAGGATCACCATGACATGATTTACAATCGCGCAAATAAATTTCTCTTCCTTTTTTAACGTTTGAAAGATTGTACTCAGACGGATTCTCAATATTTTTCTGGTCTTCCGGAACAAGCCACTCCTGCGCTATTACCTGCTGGGAGAATAGCATTACCAGTAGAATGAAGAGGAATGATAAGTTTTTCATTATTTTCCCTGGTTTTTAGGTTCATTAATAATTTCTCTCGAGATGCCCTTTTCTTCGGCGTACTCCCATATGGTGATCACCGGGAACATTTTGGCTAACACTGTAATGATCAGCAATGCAGCCATAAACGAGAAAAGGGTAATCATGATCTCGATACTTGTTGGCCGGTAATTCACAAAATGATCCGGTACATTTTGAACAGGCAGGAAGGGGTGCTCCATGGTTGGGATGACAATAATGTAACGTTTGAACCAGGAAGCAATCAATACAAAAGCAGAAATGATGGTGATCGAAACCGGTTTCCTGAAATATTTAAAGATCATGAGGATAATGGGAAGAATCAAACCTAAAAACTGGGTGGTCCAAAACATGGTTGCATATTTCCCAATGAAAAGGTTCGATAAGTGAATGCTTTCGGCAGTCTTCATTTTATAACCGGGTACCCAGAATTCGTTTATATTGAAATACAGGTAAACAAGACAAACCAGCACAAAAAGTTTTCCCATGTAGTCGAAATGGTAGTCAGTGAAATAATCCTTCAGCCCATATCTTTGACGATAAATCATCATTACAATGATAACTGCTGCCATCCCGGCTACAAAAGCTCCGGCTACAAAGTATGGCCCAAAAATGGTGGTATCCCAACCGGACCGCAGGGTGGCTGCAAATAACCAGGAGGTAACGGTGTGTATGGAAAGTCCTACCGGAATGATCAGGATCATCAGTATGCGCATTGCATGATATACCAGTTTGTATTGTTCTGCATTTCCTTTCCAGCCCAACGCAAGTATCGTGTATACTTTCATCTTCCAATTTGGGATGTCATCGCTTCCTTTATCACGTAGAAGGGCCAGGTCGGGAATCAGCGGAATGTAAAACAAAAGCACTGAAATGACCAGGTAAGTGGTTACGACGGTCACATCCCAGATAATTGGCGATGCAAATCTGCCATGCAGGAAAATATTCAGAAAACGATCGGGGCGTCCCATATCATTAATGATAATAATCCCAGCTAATGCCACTGCAGCAATAGCTACCTGTTCCGCAACCCTTGAAATGGGTTTAGACCAGGATATTTTCAGCAAATGCAGCGCGGAACTGATCAGGAAGCCGATGAGGCTTACGGCTACAAAAAATACAAAGTTGGCGATGTACATTCCCCATGAAACGTAATCGCGCATACCCGTAACTCCCAGCCCTTCTCTAATCTGGATAGTCCATCCCCATAGCCCAACAGCCGCAAACATGATCAGGATGAAATACCAAAAGTTGGTTAATTCATCACGTTTTACGATCGATCTTGTCAGGTCGTAGGTGATTTTATCTAACAATTTTCGGGATTCGGCCGGTGTTTTAGTATTCTCCATCGTTTAAAGATTAATCGGTTATGAATGGTGTTCCTCAATTTCACCCTGGAAAGGGAAAGCTCTGTCTTTGGGCGGCAGGTAATACACCCGTGGTTTGGTTCCCAGTTCAGGCAGTAGCGTATAACCGGCATTGTCGCGGATTAATTCGCTGAAACTGGTGGTTTCATGCGTTGTGCCATTGGTAACAGCATCTTCGTTCTGGTCGCCAAACCAGTATACCCCGTTGGGGCAGGCAGAAACGCATGAAGGTAATTTCCCGTCACGCAGGCGGTCAGCACTGAATAGACATTTCGAAACTGTTCCTTTTTTTTGCGGAACGTTTGCCTCGATGTTGTAGGTGACACCTTTGTATTTATCCGCATCACGTGGTTCGGTCCAGTTAAATATCCTGGCCGAATACGGACAGGCAGCGATACAGAACCGGCAACCTATACAGCGCTCGTTGTCGATCAGTACAATGCCGTCCTCGCGTTTAAAGGTTGCATTGACGGGACAAACCTTTGTACACGGTGGATTATCGCAGTGCTGACAAGGTTTTGGCATATAATAAGGTGCCGTGTGATCGGCTTCCTGCATTTGAAGAACATTAATGTGGTGCTGTTCGGGCCGCAGTTGGTGATGGTTTTGACAGGCCTTCATACATTGCCGTGCATTCCGGCATTTCGAAAGGTCGATCACCATAACCCATTTTCTACCGGGCAATCCAGCTCGTCCACGTTTCTGATTTTCGCTAAGATCCGGCATATCAGCAGGTTTCAACTGCGATTTCTTCACTTCAACCAATTCGCCGCTCGATGTCAGCAGCTTTATCGTATCCCCACTGGTCGTTTCAACCTGGCTACATGCATTCAAAAGAGATGAACTTCCTACAACTCCCGCGGCACCAATGGATACCCCAAGCGCTTTCATGAAGCTTCTGCGCGATTTTTTTTCCATAAATCAGACTTTTTTAGACTGGAAATTCTGCTTGATTTGATTCTAATGCTGACGAATTTAAAAAATTACCCCCAAGTCGCAAACTGATGAAAGTGCCGCTTGTTAATAAAAGACAAAAATGTCTTAAAATTCTATAAATGAGTTAGTTGAAAGGTGCGCTAGGGTGTTGTCTGCGAAAGCAAGAATTAAATTATTGATTTGGACTCAAATACGTATTGTGGTGCGGATTTTTTTTGATCTGAACATGAACAATTGGTAAAATTCCATGTTTTAATTGGTTTTTCTACTTTTTATTTAACTTTGAGAAGCACCTGTTTAGAGTAAATTTCATATGCTGTAAAACATATTCTAAATAAGCATTCAACTGTTGTGCGATGTTCATTTGGTACGGATTTTATCCATTTTTTGTAGCTAGCACTCAAATGGTTTGTTTCGTTTTCAAATTTATTTAAAATGAACAAATGATAGAATACCGACAAAGTGCTGAAATGAATGGGATTAAATATGTAAGAATTGAAGGTTTTAGGTAAACATTAATGCGTTTTTTGGGTTTAATAAACTGATAAAAATAAAACCATAAGTTATCGGAGAGTAAGGAGAATTCAATGTAAATACTGAGTTGTATTCGAGATTCAGTGTTGCTTCCCGATGGAAGGAGAGAAAAAATGAGAAATCAACTTATTAAAAAATGCTTCACCCTCATCATTTTTGGTTTAACCGTTTCGCTCTCTGCTGTTGCGCAGGCTGTCATGAATCCGGCTGCTACGGATGATGAAGTGGAAATTGGTGTTGTTGAACATCTGGATGAATATCTTCCGGACAGTATTTCACTAATCGACGAAGAAGGAAAGCAGGTCTGGCTTTCTGATCTGATCGATAAACCAACCGTTTTGAATTTTGTGTACTACCGTTGTCCGGGTATATGCAGTCCATTGATGGAAGCAGTAGCCGGCGTAATGGATAAAGCGGATATAATACCGGGAGAAGACTACCAGGTTCTGACCATCAGTTTCGATCCGGGAGAGACCATCGACCTTGGGATCCGTAAAAAGACAAATTACCTGAACCTGATGAACAATGCTGATAAGGTTGAAGAAGCCAAAACCGGCTGGAAGTTTTTTGTTTCCGACAGTGCCAGCATTGTTCGGGTAACTCAGGCCACGGGGTTCAAGTATAAAAAAACCGGGAACGACTTCACGCATGCAGCCTCGCTGATCATCGTCAGTCCGGACGGCAAGATCACACGATACCTGAATGGTTTGTATTTCCTGCCTTTTGAATGGAAAATGGCTATTGTGGAAGCATCTAAAGGTCAATCGGGACCAACCATAAACAAAGTATTGCGATTTTGTTATTCCTATGACCCCGAAGGTCAATCATACGTGTTAAACGTCACTAAAATCAGTGGCACGCTTATCCTGTTCTTTGCAGTCGTGTTCTTGCTGGTTTTGGTATTAAAACCTAAGAGAAAAGAATCAAATTAAACAAAACTTTATGCAAACAAGTAGCGCTGTTAACGGAGCAAATTATTTAACCTACCAGGGTAAATTCAAAGGTTTGCTCGGATGGATTTTATCGACAGACCACAAACGCATTGGTCTGCTCTATTTGTATTCAATAGCCGCAATGTTTACCACTGGTTTGTTGCTTGGGCTGGCCATGAAATTTGAATTGCTGGCACCGGGAAAGACCATTATGGAGGCACAAACGTACAACGCCACATTCACGGTTCATGGAGTCATCATGATTTTTATGGTTGTGGTCCCCGGGTTACCGGCCGTATTTGGAAACCTGATGATGCCCATTATGATTGGGGCAAAAGATGTTGCTTTTCCAAAACTTAACCTTTTATCCTGGTACCTTTATGTTGCAGGAGTTATTCTGGTGCTTACCGCATTGCTTGCCGGTCCCGGATCGCCGGATACCGGCTGGACATTTTATGCTCCCTACAGTTTCAAGACCGGAACAAACCTGTTACCGGCCATATTTGGGGCCTTTGTACTTGGATTTTCATCCATTCTTACCGGACTGAACTTCCTGGTGACCATTCACCGTTTGCGGTGTCCGGGAATGAAATGGACAAAACTGCCGCTTTTCGTATGGACCCTCTACGGAACTGCCTGGATACAATTACTGGCTACTCCGGTTGTTGGTATAACACTCGTGCTGGTTGCACTCGAAAGAATTTTTGGCGTTGGTATTTTTGATCCTGCACTGGGTGGTGATCCGATATTGTACCAGCACCTGTTCTGGATCTACTCTCATCCGGCCGTATATATTATGATCTTGCCGGCTATGGGAGCTATTTCGGAAATCATCCCAACGTTTGCACAAAAGCATATTTTTGGTTATAAAGCAATCATTGCATCAACCATGGCCATTGCATTTGTTGGCTATCTGGTGTGGGGACACCACATGTTCACAGCCGGAATGAGTGGTACAGCACAATATTATTTCTCGTTATTAACGTTTATTGTAGCCATTCCAAGTGCGATAAAAGTATTCAACTGGATTTCGACCCTGTACAAGGGAGCGATTAATATTCAAACACCCTTTTACTGGGCTATCTCCTTCATTTTCGTCTTCATGGTTGGTGGTTTGAGCGGCTTAGTGCTAGGGGCACTTGCTACCGACGTACACGTTCACGATACGGCATTTGTCGTCGGACACTTCCACTATATTGTATTTGGTGGAACAGGATTTGGATTCTTCGCAGCCATGCACTACTGGTTTCCAAAAATATACGGAAGGATGTACGATAAGGCATGGGCCAACATTGGCTGGCTGGTCTTCACCATTGGTTTCCTGGCGCTTTACACGCCAATGTTCTACCTGGGAATAATGGGAATGCCGCGTCGTTACTACGATTACCTTGAAGAATTTCACGGAGGAAATATCTTAAGTACGTTTGGTTCATGGGTATTGGCAACCGGTTTTGTTATTATCGTAGCTAATTTAATCCGCTCGGCCCGAAAAGGAGAACCTGCCGAAATGAATCCATGGCACAGTAAAACACTCGAATGGACCGTATCATCGCCGCCACCGGTGCTGAATTTTGATAAAGAACCTGTATTGGGAGAGGACGACGGACCTTACAATTACAAATAAGATAAACTAAACTGAACAGATATGGAACATGCGCATCATGTAGAGCATCCCGATATGTATGACGAGGAATCGTCGAAAATCGGAATGTGGTTGTTTATTTTTACCGAACTTTTACTTTTTGGGGCCCTGTTTGTAGTGTATGCGGTTTACCGCTACATGAATCCCGATGCTTTTCATTTGGCAGCGGAAGAACTGAACAGAACGATCGGGACCGTAAACACGCTGATTCTGCTTATTAGCAGTATGACGATCGCAATGTCGACTACGGCGCTTCGAAAAGGTCATCGAAAAACGGCCATTACCCTGGTTGTGGTAACTTTCCTGATTGGTTTGGCCTTCCTCGTGAATAAATATTTCGAATGGGGAGTAAAATTTTCACATGGCATCTGGCCGGGATCGGAACATATGCTGAACGAAATGAGTCAGGGCGAAATACTGTTTTTCGGCTTATATTTTGTAATGACCGGATTGCACGCGCTCCATATTGTAATTGGAATGGGTATCATGGTTTTTGCCATTCGCGGACTGGCAAATGGTAAAGTAAAAGTGGAAAGACCTTCGTTACTCGACAACTGCGGATTGTACTGGCACCTCGTTGACCTGATCTGGATTTTCCTGTTCCCATTGTTTTATCTAATTCATTAATAACTGAACCTATGTCTGAAGAAAAACATCATATTGTACCTTACCGATTGTATTTCATAATATTAATAGCGCTTATTGCGCTTACGATGGGATCAGTCTGGATTACCAGTATCGAAATGGCTGAATACACAGTGGCTGCAGCATTGTTGTTTGCCGTAGTAAAGTCGTATCTTGTACTGACTTATTTCATGCACCTGAAATACGATAAGCGTTATATTAAAATAATGGTGGGATTTGTTTTTGCCATCTTTTTAGTTGTGATCATCATAACCTTTTTAGATTACCTATTCAGATAGATATGAATACAGATATAACCAAAGCCTCGAATTTTGTACAGGGAGTAGATACAGCCTTCATGGTGATCCTTGGAATATCCTTTGTATTCCTTATCGGATTGACAGCTGTGATGCTGTATTTTGTGTACAAATACAACAAGAAACGTCACCCAAAAGCAACCCAGATCGAAGGAAGTACAAAACTGGAGATCATCTGGACTGTCGTCCCTTTTTTACTGACCATGTTAATGTTCTATTATGGTTGGGCCGGCTGGAAACCCATGCACAAACCACCAAAGGATGCCATGGAAGTTACGGTTTACGGACGAATGTGGAATTTCAGTTTCGAATACGAAAACGGACGCAGGGCCGACACCCTGTTTTTGCCGGCAAACCAACCCGTAAAACTCAACCTGGTAGCAATGGATGTACTGCACAGTTTGTATATTCCGGCATTCAGGGTAAAGCAGGATATGGTGCCGGGTAAGAAAGATAATTTTATGTGGTTCGAACCACAAAAAGAAGGAACATACGAATTATTCTGTGCCGAATATTGTGGTTTGCAACACTCTTACATGTACACCTATGTTGAAGTGATGGATGATTCGACATTCCAAAACTGGTTGACCGATACGACCAGCGTTGCTGCTTCGGTGGCAACTGCGGCTTCTCCAACAGCTACCGGTCGAAAAATAATGCAGAATATTGGTTGTTTTGCCTGTCATTCAATCGATGGTTCCAAGTTGGTGGGGCCGAGCTTTAAAAATCTTTGGGGTGAAACACAAATGGTTAAGACCGGTGGAGAGGAGAGGGAAATTACGGTTGACGAAGAATATGTGCGTCGCTCGATTTATGACCCAAATGCAGATGTGGTTGACGGCTATTCAAAGGGCCTGATGGTCAGTTATGAAGGCCAGCTTTCGGACGAAGACATCGACAACATTATTGAATACCTGAAATCGCTCAGTGACCATTCAGAATAAAGCGAAGAAAAACCATTGAAAGAACAGCTTAAAATAATATACGAACTGGGCAAGGTCCGGATCTCGCTCCCCATTGCACTGTCAGCACTTACGGGCTATGCTCTTTTTACAGGCCATATCGACGGTAAAGGCTGGCTGCTGGGATTGGGAGTTTTCCTGATGTCGTGCAGTTCGAGCGTTATCAATCACTGGCAGGAACGAAAGATCGACGCACAAATGCCCCGTACTAAAAACCGTCCGATACCTTCGGGGCGAATAAGTGCCAACGGAGCACTTACACTGGCCATTATCCTCGCCTTGCTTGGGTCGCTTATTTTGCTGCTCTCAAACCCGGTAATGGCTTTAATACTGAGTTGGGTAACCCTGTTTTTTTACAATGCGGTTTACACGCCGCTAAAAAAAATATCGGCATTTGCCGTTATCCCGGGGTCAATGGTAGGAGCCCTGCCACCGATTATTGGTTGGGCAGGGGCTGGAGGGGATCCAACAGCAGAGGTTATTTTAATTGTAGCATCCTTCTTTTTTATTGGTCAGATCCCGCATTTCTGGCTATTACTGCTTATGTTTGGCGAACAGTACCAGGAAGCAAAACTTCCCAGTCTGAACCAGTTATTCGACGATGTTCAGATTAAGCGCGTGACCTATGCCTGGGTGCTGACAACCATCGCTTCAGCTTTTCTCGTGATCTTTTTTGTCATCGGGAACCGTTTTATCATGTTCCTGTTGCTGTTTTACATTTTTTACCTGCTGTCTTCCATTACCATGTCGGTTTTCATGCAAAAAGAATTCAAGGTGCGTTCGTCGTTTTATAAGCTGAACTTTCTCTACCTTTTCATGATGATCTTTTTGATTGTTGACAGCATTGTTCGTACTTAATGCTTTAAAGCGTTCAAGCAAACCATAATTGCTTAACTTTGCAGCAGTTTATATTGAATTTATTACATGAAATTTTCAGAACTCGGAATACACGATGATTTATTAGATGCCATCAGCTATATGGGCTTTAAAGAAGCCACACCAATACAGGAACAAGCCATTCCGGTCATTCTGGATGGCAACGATTTAATTGCCTGTGCCCAGACCGGAACCGGAAAAACGGCTGCCTTTCTCTTGCCCATTTTAGATTTGATTGCCGACCTTCCCGGAGGCGAAACTTCAACGCTTATTATTGTTCCTACACGCGAACTGGCATTACAGATCGATCAACAGGTTCAGGGTATTGGTTATACCATGGGTATTCATTCTATTGCACTTTACGGCGGTGGTGACGGCGATGAATGGGGACAACAGAAAAAAGCGCTAACCAAAGGTGCTGATATTATTATTGCCACACCCGGAAAACTGATCTCGCACCTGAACATGGGATATGTGAAATTCGATGCCATCCAGTTTTTAATTCTAGATGAGGCTGACCGCATGCTCGATATTGGTTTTTACGACGATATCATTAAAATTATATCCTACCTGCCAAAAGATCGGCAAACGCTGATGTTCAGTGCAACAATGGCACCCAAGATCCGGAAACTTGCATCCCAGATTTTATTCGATCCACAAGAGATTAATATTGCGATCTCGAAACCGGCCGAAGGGGTTTTGCAGGCAGCCTACCTGATTTACAATAAACAAAAGAACGACCTTGTAGCGCACCTTATCAATGAGAACCCGGAATATAAGAGTGTACTGATTTTTTGTGCAACAAAACGGGCAACTACCGAACTGGCGCGGACACTGAAAAAGCTGAAATTCGATGCCGAAGCCATTTCTTCAGACCTCGAACAAAGCGAACGTGAAAGTGTGCTGAACGGTTTCCGCTCAAAACGAATCCGAATTTTGGTTGCCACTGATGTGATGAGCAGGGGAATCGATATCAAAGACATTAACCTGGTTATAAACTTTGATGTGCCGGGTGATGCTGAGGATTATGTGCACCGGGTGGGAAGAACAGCACGTGCCGATTCAACTGGCGTAGCACTTACCCTGGTGAACGAAGATGATATGTACAAATTTCACCAGATCGAGAACCTGATCGAACGCGAAGTGTTCAAGATCCCAATGCCTGAACACCTGGGAACCGGACCGGAGTGGAAATTGCCTACAAAAGGCAAGAAGAATAGAAAGGGCAAATTTCATAAATACAAAAAGCAGGGAGGACAGCCCAAGCATCGCCAGAATTACCAAAAGAATAAAAGAAAAGGATAACAGCTTTTTTTAGTTCGAATGAACGAAGGGATAAGTAATGTTTCTCTCATGCTGTAAATTGGGTGAGCGTCAGGCATAAAAAATCCACCGACATGCTGCCGGCGGATTCGTACTCAATGAATTTCCCTCTGTTACCTGACTACCTTTTATTTTTGTGTACAGTTACTTTTATAATTTTGTTAACGGCTGGATAAGTATAGCCATCGTCAAGCATTCTAACCATTCCACCTTCATCGGTATCCATCGATTTGGTTCCGGGGTATTCGTTAACCTCGGTTCCTGCATCCCATAACATTACTTCTTTGGTAATTTCTTTTGTGTCGTTTCCAAAAGAAAGCTTTATTCCGCTATCGCCAAACGCGAAGAAAATGTCGTTCGAATTTCCCAACATACTTGCGATGCTCAAATACTGATTGGGTCTGGCATCAAAAGAGAAGGTGTACTTATCTCCTGGAAACAGCGGTCCGGCTTCGGTGTTGCCATCGGGTATGGCATAGGCGCCGGCATTATATCCCATTCCGATCAGGCTGTTTGCCAATTCTCCGGGATCTCCTGTTTCAGCAAGCAATTCAAGTCCTTCTCCACGGTCTGGTGTATTGTTCGTAAAAACTGGCATCTCACCTTTTTCATGAACGACCCACAAAACAGGTGCAATTGGAGATACATATCCACTATGCCATTTCAAATAATGAGCTAATGGTTCGGGATTCCCCATTTCAGCCAAATCTTTCAGCCCCATGCCATAGTCGAGATCTCCTTCTTTATATATCGGATACTGGCCATCTGAATGAACCACCCAGGCAACCGGGGAAAGCGGCGTTGCCGACCCGGGAAGCACATTAATGGTTAGCGTAAACATGCTGCTTCCTTCGTAAACCAGCATTACCTCAATATTTTCTTCGGTTGTCGGTACCATTTCAACATTCTCTTCCGTCATCCCGGAGCCGTCTTTTGTCCCTGCATCCCAAAGGCCAATGAGGTTGGTAATGTTTCCTTCAAGAGCGGTGCCGCCGCTGAACAGAGCAATCCCGTCATCGTCGGGAGCATAGAACCAGTCATAGGATGCACCATACATGGTGGCAAAAGATAATTTGTGATTTGGTCCGGCATGGAAGTGAATTGTAATCGATTCGCCAGGATGAGCAGGTGGAGTTTCATCGCCGCCCATAACGCCAAACTCTGCTCCGGCTTCAAAATACTTGTAATGTTTCGATACATTTTCAACGGTTAATGTGTACATCTTTGAAGGAACGACATCGGGAAGTTTCCCGCTCTTTAATTCAGGTTCTTCCATTTCATCTTTTACGCACTGGGTAAACAGAAAAGCTACCAGTGATAAGCCTAATACAATTCGGAGTAATTTCATAACGATATAATTTTAAGTGATTAAACTGATTCAAAGGTCCGGGTAAAGTCTCACGAAAAAGTCACGAAGTTTTCAACTTTTGATAAAACTTTGAAATTGAAGTAGCTGTAAAGCTCAATAAAAAAAGAGCTGATTTTGACAATTGACTTTTATCTTTCTACTTTTGCGCCATGGCAAGAGTAGTAGTAGGTTTATCGGGCGGAGTGGATTCAAGCGTGGCTGCTTACCTGCTCAAAGAGCAAGGGTACGATGTAGTAGGTTTATTTATGATTAATTATCATGAACGTGAAGGTGTGCTTACCAGTTCATGTACCTGGGAGGAAGATTCGCTGATCGCAAAAATGGTAGCCAAAAAACTTGATATCCCGTTTCATATTGTCGATCTCAGCAAAGATTATAAAAAGCGTGTGATCGATTATATGTTTGTGGAGTACCAGGCCGGACGAACGCCCAACCCCGACGTGCTGTGCAACCGCGAGATCAAATTTGATACTTTTATGGAAGAAGCCCTGAAGCTGGATGCCGATTTTGTGGCAACGGGGCATTACTGCCGTAAAAATGAGGTCGAAGTGAATGGAGAAACCATTCATCAGCTACTGGCCGGTAGAGATCCGAACAAAGATCAGAGTTACTTTTTATGCCAGTTGAACCAGGAACAGCTTTCGAAAGCCATATTCCCGATTGGGGATTTGTTAAAGCCCGAGGTGCGGGAAATAGCCAGGGAGCAGAATTTACCCACCGCCGAGCGTAAAGATTCGCAGGGAATTTGTTTTGTAGGGAAAGTGGATTTACCGACCTTCCTGCAACAACAGCTCGAACCCAAAACCGGCAATGTAATCGAAATCACGTCAGAATTTATGGCGAAGAAAAAGCAGGTTGAAGTGAGTGAGGAAAACTACCGCAAGCTGTGTTTTGCTTTTCCCTTCAAACCTTGGAACGGAAAAGTTATCGGTGAACACGAGGGAGCCCATTTTTACACCATTGGGCAGCGAAAAGGGCTGAATATTGGAGGAAGAAAAGAGCCGCTTTTTGTGATCGGAACCGATGTAAAACGAAACATTGTGTACGTGGGCGAAGGCCAGAATCATCCCGGGTTGCACCGTAAAGGATTGTTTGTCGCAAGCGAGGACATGCACTGGATAAGGACTGATCTGAAAATGAAAACGGGTGATAAAAGCGAATTCGATATCCGGATCCGCTATCGCCAACCGCTTGAAAAGGGAACCATACATTTGCGGGATGACGGCGCCTGGTTTCTGTTTGAAAACGAACAGCGCGGAATCACCTCCGGACAGTTTGCTGCCTGGTACATTGGTGAAGAATTGATTGGTTCGGGAGTGATTGCCTAGCACTGTGCACAGCACTGAGAATTCAGACTTTATATTAAATTTGGATAAAATTCAATTCTATGATAAAATCGATGACCGGCTTTGGGAAGGCCGAATTGGAGGTAAACAACAAGAAAATCACCATCGAGATCAAGTCGCTGAACAGCAAACAGATCGATATAAACACGCGAACACCCGTTCTTTATCGCGAGAAAGACATTGAAATCCGGAAAATACTTTCCGAAAAATTGATCAGGGGGAAAGTGGATCTCAACATTTATGTTGAGACACTTGGAGAAGAATCGAACTCAAAAATTAACGAACCCATTCTAAAAGGATATTTTGATCATCTAAGTCATATCAGTAAAGATCTTGGATTACCGGTTGATCATACCACTTTGCAGGCTGTAATGCGCCTGCCCGACGTGGTAAAAACTGAATATGAAACGCTGGACGAGCTAGAGTGGAAAACCATTTACGCAAACATCGTGGCGGCACTGGAAGATATCGACAGTTTCAGGGTACAGGAAGGGAAAGCACTGGAAGCCGATATTCTGGGGAATGTCAAAAGTATCAACGATCTGCTTGGTCAGATCGAACCGTTTGAACAACAACGCATCCAAGCGTTGAAAACCAGAATGAGTGATAACCTCGAAAGTCTGAAACAAAATGTCGATGAAAACCGCTTTGAACAGGAACTGATCTTCTACCTTGAAAAACTGGATATCAACGAGGAAAAAGTACGCCTGGCCAATCATTGCGAGTACTTTTACGAAACTGCTGCCTTGCCCGTTTCATCCGGGAAAAAACTGGGATTCATTTCGCAGGAGATTGGAAGAGAGATCAACACTATCGGTTCGAAAGCCAACGAAAGCAACATCCAGCGTATTGTTGTGCAAATGAAAGACCATCTCGAACGCGTGAAAGAACAGCTGTTAAATGTACTTTGAAAAGTAAAAAGTAAAAAGTAAAAAGGAGAAAGGCAAAAGTTGAAGCATTAAGAAGGATGGAAAATAACCTTCAAAAGAGAATATTTGATTTTGTTGTTGAAGTAATTCTTTTTCTGAGAACTTTACCTCATTCGCAGGAATACAGAATGATCAAGACCCAGTTAATAAAAGCTGCTTCATCAACTGGAGCCAATTATGAAGAAGCTCAGGCTGCATCGTCTAAAGCAGATTTTATATACAAGACTGAAATTTCTTTAAAGGAAATGAGAGAAAGTAATTTTTGGTTGAGATTAATTAAATCTATTAGTGCTGAAATTCATCTTGACCGGGAGAAACTTATTTATCTTATTAATGAATCTGCTGAATTAAAATTGATACTCGGAAGCATCGTGTCAAAATCAAAAAAGAAAAGTTAGATGAAATTCATTATGCTGTCTTTTGTTTTTTACTTCAAAATTATGTCTGTAAAACTTACTTTTGCCTTTTTACTTTAAATTTTTGCCTTGATTATGAAAGGAAAACTCATCATATTTTCAGCGCCTTCGGGGGCCGGGAAAACCACTATCGTCAGGCATTTACTCGATAAGGGATTCGATCTTGAATTCTCGGTGTCGGCAACCAGCCGTGCACCACGCCATAGCGAAACACATGGGAAAGACTATTATTTTCTGAAACCGGAAGAATTTATTCAGAAGGTGGAAGCCGATGAATTCCTGGAATGGGAGGAGGTGTATAAAGGGTCGAGTTACGGAACCTTAAAAAGCGAAGTGGAGCGTATTCGTAAGACCGGGAAAAATGTAATTTTTGATGTAGACGTGGTTGGTGGATTGAACATCAAAAAATTTTACGGCGATGAAGCATTGGCCGTTTTTGTGCAACCGCCTTCGGTGGAGGAATTGCGTCAGCGGCTGAAAGCACGTTCAACTGAAACCACCGAAAAAATAGCCATGCGTATTGCCAAAGCGGAACATGAATTGAGTTTTGCCTCACAGTTCGATGTGGTGATCGTTAACGATGATTTGGAAAAAGCATTTGCTGAAGCAGAAAAAGTATTATCAGAATTTCTAGATAATTGATGGTCATCCCGTCCCGATAGTTATCGGGATGATTCGGGATCTCGTTAAAAAGATGCTGAAACAAGTTCAGCATGACGTTTTTTGTACTTTTGATTACTATGAGCAACCTGGTTACCGACATACTTACACCAAAAACAAATCTAAAAATGAAGATCGGACTGTATTTTGGTACTTACAATCCAATTCACATCGGGCACCTGGCCATTGCCAATTACATGGTTGAGTTCACCGATATCGATCAGTTGTGGTTTGTGGTTTCACCTCAGAATCCTCACAAGGAAAAGAAGAACCTGCTCGACGATTACCAGCGTTTAGAAATGGTGTACCGTGCCATTGAAGGCGATGACCGTTTGCGGGCTTCCAATATCGAATTCAACCTGCCTAAACCAAGTTATACTGTTGATACGCTGGCATATCTGAAAGATCAGCATCCGAGTTACGACTTTGTCATTCTAATGGGCTCTGATAACCTGGAGAGTTTTCATAAATGGAAAAACTACGAAATTATCCTCGAAAATTATAGTGTGATCGTTTATCCGCGTCCCGGGTTTAATCGTTCGAAAGTGGAGGTACACAAGAACATTACGATTGCAGAAGAAGCACCGTCGATGGAAATTTCTGCCTCATTTATTCGAAAAGCCATTAAGACGGGAAAAGATGTTCGTCATTTTCTGCCGGCAAAAACCTGGCAGTACCTCGAAGAGATGAATTTTTATCGATAGCTTATGATTAAATTCAGGTGTCATTTTCTGGCTGCATGTTTCATATTGAGTGTGTTCAAACTAAACGCTCAAAAACAGATTCATACTTTTTATCTTGAGTCATCGCCTGTAATCGACGGGGTATTCGAACCGGAAAAATGGAATGGAGCCGAACCCGCAACCGATTTTGTCCAAATGGAACCTCATAAGGGTGAGCCTGAAACGGAGAAAACATTAGCATATTTTGGTATGAATGATCAAAGCATTTATGCTGTTTTTATCTGTCATCAAAGCACGAATATTACCGCCCAGAACCAAAGCCGGGATGCACTGAGTAAAAGTGAAGACCTTGTTGCATTAATTCTTGATACGTATGACGATGGAAGAAGTGGCTACGTGTTTTTGACGAACGCTTTGGGAACACAGTTTGATCTTAAACTGAACGACGATGGTAGAAACGAAGACCAGAATTGGGATACAGAGTGGAAGAGTGCAGCGAAGATCAATGAGAACGGTTGGACAGCTGAATTCGAGATTCCGTTTAAAAGTGTGAAATATAAAAAAGGCCTTACAAAGTGGGGAATTAATTTTGGTCGGGTAATCCGTTCAAGTTTTGAGACTTCATATTGGTCGGGAGCGTTGACTGAAGATTTTCGTATATCGCAGGGCGGGAAAGCCATCGGTATCGAAATTCCCGGCTCCGGAATGAAGCTAACGGCTTTTCCTTATTTGTCGCTATTTAAATCTTCAGGCGAAGACTGGAAATTGGATGGAGGAGGAGATGTTCGTTGGCAAATTAGTCCGAATGTTTCATTTAACGGAACCATTAATCCCGATTTTGCCACTGTAGAAGCCGACCAGCAACAAATAAACCTTACACGTTACGAATTAAGCTATCCCGAAAAGCGATTGTTTTTCCAGGAAGGAAATGAAATGTATAATACCCGGATCAGGACATTTTATTCGCGTCGGATCCAGGATATTGACTTTGGAAGTCGTTTGAACGGTAAAATAGGCCGGACTCAGTTCAATGTTTTAAATGTTAAAACACCATATTTAAAGGAAGAAAAAGGTGCAAGCTGGTTTACGGCAGCACGCGCCAAATATGATTTTCTAAAATCATCAACACTGGGATTAACCGTTGTTGATAAAAGCTGGAATGATGGTTTTTCCCGTTCGCTTAGTATTGATTATGTAATGAACCTCGGGAAAACATGGAAGCTCACGGGCCAGTTTGTTGGAAGTGCGCCGGGTGATTTTCGGAGTCACAGTGCCTGGTTTGTGCGTTTTGCGCGCGAAAACAATATTTACCACTATCATGTTCGATACACCGAAATAGGTGAAAATTTTCAGGAAAATGTCAACCAAACCGGATTTGTAACAGATGACGACCGGCGTGAAATCGATAGTGATATTACCTATAAATGGTGGTTGAAGAACAATACATTTGAATACATCCACTTTCAAAGCCGGAATAATATTTTTTGGAGTCGTAACTCCGGGAACCTGCGCAGCTGGTACCTTACCGATGCTATCAATTTCTATTTCAGGAACAAGTTTAATTTTGAGTATTCGTATAATAACGAGTATAAACTTTTTGAGAAAGATTATTATAACCACAAACATCGTTTCGAGGTGGGGTATAATACAGAGGAGTGGAGCCATGCCATGCTCAGCTATACAACGGGAGATAATTTCGATCGCGATTTCTACCTGGTTTCAGGTGGTGGACGGATTAAAGTGTTGAAAAAACTTAGTTTGAGTTACACAACTAATTACCTCGAGTTCTCTCCTGATGTTGAGAACAATTCCACATTTATCAATGTATTTACTGCGGATTATAACTTTACCAACGATTTGTGGTTGCGGGTTTTTGCCCAGAATAATACGAAAGGCGAAAACATTTACTTTTATGGAATGTTTGGCTGGCGTTTTAAACCGCCCTTTGGAGCCTTGTACCTGATCTATTCATGTGATCAATATGGAGAAGAAGCCGGTATTCCAAAAACCGATAATATCTTTCTGAAACTTACTTATCCAATCTCACTGATAAATTAAATGATCCCGTCCCGAACACAGCGGGCAATCAGTTCAGTTGTATTTCTGCAATCCGTTTTTCGAAGTATATTCTTTTTGTGAGTATTAATGGTGTGTGGCGAAAGGTTTAACAAACCCGCAATTTCACCAAAAGTTTTTCCTTTGGCGATATTACTCAATATCTCCTTCTCGCGCGTGGTAAAAAGTGTGCTGTAATCGTAATGTTCCGGAGTGAAATCTCCTTCGGTCGGAACAGCATAAAACGACGGACGTCCATCGCCAATAAACGAGATTTTATTATCGACAGGCATATTCAGGTAGGTCACATCGGTGTGAATGCCAAGTACATGTTGCACTTTCCCGTCTTCAGAAACTGTAAGGGTTTTGGATTGCTGAAGAAAAGTTCTGAAGCTACCATCAGCATGCCGGAGGCGTAAAACATATACTACTTTATAGCGTAAAATATCTTCAGTCGGGATCCGGTTCAGAATAAAATCAACGGCCGCAGCCTCTTTTTGGTGCATGTGTTTCAAATCCTCAGGATGGACCAGGCTAAAGACTTTATCCAGGCTCCAATCTTTGGGATCAATCCCTAGTACGGAACGAATTCGCTGATCGACATGCTCCATTTTCAGCGTATCGAAATTCATGATGTAATAGTAGAAACTTCCGGCAGAGAACAGGTTGGCAACCTGCTCAATGATGTTCAGATACAATTCAGTCTTTACCGGCTTTTCAATCTTGTTGGGTTTCCATGCTTCCTTTATTCTGGCAACACTTTTATCGTCCATATATTTATTCCGGTTTTTCCAAACGAATTAAAATCAAACGGCAATATACCTAATTTTGGGTATTTCGAAATCGAAATTCCTCGATTATCTTGCAGTCGATTTGTTAGACTTAAACGGAGTAAAATATTCTCCGAGCATACAGTGCAGAATTCCAAGGCAGAAAGATTTTTCTGCCTTTTTTAATTTTATCTTGTCCGCGTCATATCCTCATCCACACAAATCGTGAAATCAGCCAGACCGGTATTTCCCTCAGTGAGTTCAGAAACATCATCCTGCATGCATGAGTGTATTGTAAGGATATTCAGTTCAGGATTTGCTTGTTTCAGGTACCAGTAAATACTTTCGAAATTCTGACTATGATAAGCTCCGTGGTAGTGCAGAAATAATTTTCCGGGTTCCCAGTTTTTCAGAATAAAATGTGCCATGGTAGCGTCTTTTATGGCCTGTGCTTTTGGAAAATTTGGTGTTACATGGCTTCCCATTCCTTCCATGTTCATCATGCTGGCATAGCAATTCAATGTTGAATCGTAGGCCGGCGGAAGTGGAGGTAAAAATGTTTTGGCTTCATCCGAAAGTTCTTCCAACCCGTCGAATCCTTTTGAATTTACCAAGGATGCGTAGCGGCGTGGAACATTGGTAGCCACAAAATACAGACCGCTGTCTTTGGCAAATTCAACAAGCGGTTTGTAATCGGTTTTATAATTGGGCCACAAACGGATCTCTGCTTCAAAATTTCGCTGCGCGATTTTTCCGGACAGGTATTCATCCATGATCACCTGGTTATCGCTTTCAAACATCTCGGCACCCAATACAAGGTTTTTACCTTTTAGTGCATATAAATCTTTGGTAACTTCCAATTGCAACCAGTGCGAAATCGGGTTATCATGCAACTCACCAAATAAGACAATGTCGGCATCTTCAAGCTGTTTCAGCATTTTTTCGTATTTCTCCAATTTTCCCTTTTTATCAAAAAGAGAATAAGCCGGTTTGTCCGATTTAAACGCACTAAAAACAAACAGTGAGGCAACAAGCAAAAGCGAAAAATATTTATTCATTTCTTTAATTTTATAACGTTGAGTAGAACAACAAAGAAAAAGCTTTGGAGTTTAAATAAGAAGAATTTATTTAAAAATGAATCGATTTCTTTTTGTATTTATACTGATTTTAGAGACCATCGCGCTAAAAGCTCAAAAAGGAGTTGAAACCGTTAGGCTGGAAGTTGACGGACTCGAACGTTATTACAAGGTTTATGTACCAAAGGTATACGAGAAGAACCGAAATTATCCGGTAGTTTTCATTTTGCATGGGGGAGGAGGGAAAGCATCCGGAATGATCAGGTTCACTCGCGGTCGTTTTAATACATTGGCCGATCGCAACGGATTTATTGCTGTTTACCCAAACGGCTACAAAAAAAGCTGGAACGATGGCGACCGTGATACCCTTGCCGTTGCCCGCCGGTTAAACATCGATGATGTTGGATTTTTTGATGCGATGATCGATGAATTGGATTACAAACTTTCGATTGACAGAAGTAATATTTTTGCCTGCGGCATTTCAAACGGAGGATTTATGGTGCAGCGTCTAGCCATTGAACGTTCTTCTGCCTTTAAAGCCATCGCGGTAGTTGCGGCAAACATGAGCGAAGATCAGCAAAAGGAAGTACCTGAAAATCCGGTGCCGGTACTGTTTATTTGCGGAACTGCTGATCCGCTGGTGCCGTATCAGGGTGGCCCGGTGATGGTACTCAATCAGAAAAGGGGAGAGGTTGCCAGCGTGGAATCAAGCGTGGCATACTGGAAAAAACAAAACAAATGCACCGACTTAAAGGAAGAATATGATTTTCCGGATAGGAATAAAGCCGATGTTTGCACAGCACATAAAACGATCTGGCAAAACGAGGAGAATCCGAATATTCGTGTAGTGAATATCCGCATCGAAAATGGGGGGCATACCTGGCCCGGAGCCAAACAATATCTGCCCCAAAAGCTGGTTGGAAATGTGAATCGCGATTTTAATGCCTGCGATGAAATTTGGGAATTTTTTCAATCGATAAAAACAAATTAAATGTTGAAAACCGGGTTTGTTTACAGTACTATTATCGATCCACTACTGGCTAATCTTCGGAAGCGGCTTGCCTTGGAAATTCGGTCGGGCGAACATGTTATAGATATTGCTTGTGGAACGGGTACTCAGCTTTTTTACCTGGCAACAAAGGCGGCAACAGTTACCGGTGTCGATCTTTCGGAATCGATGGTAAAATTTGCTGTAAAGAATGCAGAAGAAAAAAATATTTCAAACGCCTCGTTTTACGTAGCTGATGCTACTGATCTTTCAAGCTTTTACAGCCAAACGTTTGATGCAGCTATTTTGTCGATGGCACTGCATCAATTTTCCCCGGAGTTGCATCAACCTATCCTTTCAGAAATAAAAAAGATTGCGAAGCGAATTGTCATTCTGGATTATGCCATTCCGCTACCTAAGAATTATGCGGGAGTAGCCAGCAAAGTAGCCGAGTTTCTGGCCGGAAAAGAACACCACCGAAATTTTAAAAGCTACGCTAAAATGGGGGGTTTAGATGCGATTCTTTCGTCGAACGATTTTAAAATTCATAAGTCGAAACGGATAGGGAAAGGTGCTTTTCAGCTGGTGGTCGCGCAAAACCATTCGGTTTAAAACGATTTCAAATTTTAACACATTTAACATTGATCAATTTTGTTTAACAATAATTTAATCCCCTTAAGTCGAATTAACACATTCTGAAATTACCTTTGAAAGGTGATTCAATAGTTAAGCTGTGTGCGAATAAGGCACTGTTCAAAAAACGTCGGATTTTAAGGGGATTTCATGGGTGGAATCCCTTTTTTATAATTTCTCCATCTCTTCTTTTAACCATTTCGGGCGGTTGGTGGTAATCCCGCTAACTCCAAGTTCAGTTAATCTTTTGGCTTCCTGCGGATCGTCAACGGTCCAGGTCAACACTTCAAGTCCAAGTGTTTTAGCGGTTTTCATCATTTCTTCGTCGATTATCGAATGATTTAGGTTCACACCGGCAAGTCCGACTTCTTCTGCTTCTTTCATCCTTCCGTTTAGTCCTATTTTAGAGGCGCTTAACCAGTAACATTTGTTCTCAGGAAATACTTTCTGCACAGCCACAATTGTATTCCAGTTGAAACTAATAAAAACAAGCTGGTCGGTTTTCCCACTTTTTTCTGTACATCGTTGTAGTGCCGGTATAACTTCTTTGCCACATTTGATTTCAACAACCAGTGTATTTCCTTCGGGGATCGTTTCGATAATTTCAGAGAGGTAAGGTATTTTTTCACCCTTAAATGCTTCCCCTTTCCAACTACCTGCATCCAGGTCGCGCAATACAACCGACGGTGTTTTTGCTATCACAAGGTTTTTCTTCCCGCTACAGGTTCGCTTGGTGTCTTTGTCGTGGATCACCATAACGCGATTGTCTTTTGCCAGGTGAACATCAATTTCTACCGCATCGGCACCCAGTTCCCAGGCAAGTTTGGCCGAAGCAACCGTATTTTCGGGAGCCAGGTACGAAGCACCGCGATGCGCAATAAAAGTATTTTGTGAAAATGCCGACATACAGATAAACAGTAAAAGCAGTGCAACTGATGTTTTCATGATCTTGTTTTTAGCTATTCGAATATATACTATTTTTGGTGAAAGTTCGCTTAAAAGTGTAGATTTGAAATGCCGATGGGGCAAGAATAAAGGAATACCAACGTTGTTTAATGACAATCATTTTTCTTAATGGCGGCTCAGAAAAAACAGCAGCAGGAATTGAACAGTGTTTTTACTAACTGGATGAACCATTTTGTGGTTATTATACTGAAAGGTTTTGCCTGGTTGCCATTGCCTGTACTGTATGTTATTGCCGACTTGTTTTATTTTCTGCTAAAGAATGTAATCCGGTATCGAAGTGCGATAATTACAGATAATCTTGGAAATGCCTTTCCTGAAAAAACAGAAACTGAAATCAAAAATTTAAGAAACCGCTTTTATCGATATTTCTGTGATGTTTTTTTCGAGTCGCTAAAGCTCTATCACATGTCAGAAAAACAAATGAAAAAACATGTTACATTTAAGGGTGTCGATGAACTGAACCGCTTTGCCGAGAAGGGGAAAGGCGTACTGGTCCTGGCCTATCATCACCAGAACTGGGAGTGGGGCAGCTATTTGCAAACGCAGGCGAAACACCGGATTCTGATGGTGTACAACAAAATGCGCAATAACCAGCCCATGGACAATTTCCTGTTGCGTGCGCGAGAGCAGTGGGGCGGGCAGGGCGTTCAAATGGGACGGGCAGCCAAAGTGGCTTTCGATCTGGAAAAACAAAAGATACCGGCCCTGCTGTGGCTGGTGGCCGATCAAAGTGCCTTACCCGACCAGGGAATCTGGACAAGGTTTTTCAACCGTGAAGCGGCTTTTTTCCCCGGCCCGGAGAAGATCGCTCGTAAAACCAACCAACCCGTATTCTTTCAACGTGTTCGGAGAGTGGCACGCGGCAGGTATGAATATGAATTTAAGCTGATGGTGGAGGAACCGGCTACGGCATCTCCAAACGAAATAGTGTTGTCGTATGTTCGAAACATGGAGAAAGCCATCAGAGAAGCGCCGGAATATTATCTTTGGAGTCATAAACGATGGAAACATAAAAGGCCTGAAGGCATTCAGCTTGTTCAGTAAATCAGCTAAATATGACAGACAACGAATTAGCCAAACGCGATAAACGTTACCACGAAGGACCTTTTAAGAAATTATTCAACGAAATTTTGGTTTTGTTTTTAAAACTCATCTCCATTTTACCGTTCTGGATAATTTATGGTATTTCAGACTTTATGTATGTAATACTGAAGTACGTGGTGCGCTATCGTAAAAAGGTAATTATGGAGAACCTCAGCTATGCATTCCCTGAAAAATCGGAGCAGGAAAAGCGAAAGATTGCCAATGCATTTTATCACCATTTTTGTGATTTTGCCCTGGAATCTGTGAAGTTGCACAGTCTGCGTAATAAAGAGATGGACCAACGTGTATTGGTCAATGGTATCGAGGCGCTTGAAAATTACGGGAAAAAAGGGATTAGTGTCATTTTGCTCGGATTCCACTATAACAACTGGGAATGGTGTAGTTCAATACAACGTCATTGGAATACGCGACTGGTCATGATTGTAAATCCGATGCGGGGCAATAAGGCATTAGATAATTTTATTGCTTACTCCCGTGAAAAATGGGGAGGCATTTCAATTCCGGTCCATAAATCTGCCCGAGTAGCTATCGATGCTGCTACACGAAAAGAACCAATTGCACTTTGGCTGGCTGCTGATCAAACACCGCCGGCCAATTCGAAATTCTGGACAATTTTCTTGAACCGTGAAGCTCCGTTCTTTACAGGGCCCGATAAGATTGCCATGAAAACCAATCAGCCGATTTTCTTTTTGCACCTGAAAAAACTGAAACGGGGGCAATACGAGGCAAATATTATTGAATTGTTTCCAGAGCCGAAAAACACAGCTCCAAATGAAATCATGCTCAAGTACATCCAAAAAATGGAAGAAGTGATTCGTGAAGAACCCGCTTATTACCTGTGGTCGCACCGAAGGTGGAAACACAAGCGACCAGCGGATATTCCGCTGACTCTTTAAGATTTCAAAAAAAAGAAAAGAAAAAAGGAGGACCGGCTGTATCACGATCTGGTCAAGGGATAGTGATTGTAGAAAATTTCTTTACCCGTCCTCCCGAAAAAACTGCACTATTTATTTCTTAATCCAGATTTTCCATTGTTTGAATGAAATTCCTAATTCCCGTTTCTTAAAAAAGCATCTACACTCTGGGCAACTTCTTTACCGGCCTGGATGGCATGAACCACCAGACTGGCTCCTTTTTCAACATCTCCTGCTGCAAAGATCTTGTCAACTGAAGTTTGCTTTTCATCGTTGACCTTGACGTTTCCGCGCGGATCGTATTCCACACCCAGGCTGTCGAGCAATCCGTTGTGTACCGGCTGGGTGAATCCCATAGAGAGCAGCACCAAATCGACATCGATGATCTCGGTAGTTCCTTCCACTTCATTCATTTGCCAGCGGCCATTTTCATCTTTGCTCCAGTCGACTTGTACAATTTCAGCCTGTTTCAATACACCTTTATCGCCAATAAAACGTTTTGTGTTGAGGCTCCAGCGGCGTTCGCAACCTTCCTGGTGCGAACTTGAAGTGCGCAATGTATTTGGCCAGTAGGGCCATGGGTTGTTATCAACTCGTTTTTCAGGCGGCTTGGGCAGAATTTCGATTTGTGTCACCGATTTTGCCTTCTGGCGCACCGAAGTCCCTACACAGTCAGAACCCGTATCGCCTCCTCCGATAACGAGTACATTTTTGTCTTCGGCCAGTATACGGCTTTCATCTGGAAGTTCTTGTCCGGCAACCGCTTTATTCTGCTGCGTCAGAAAATCCATGGCAAAATGAATACCTTTCAGTTCTCTTCCTTCCACTTCGAGATTACGCGGCTGTTCGGCACCCATGGCAAGCACTACGGCATCGAATTCTTTCAATAATTCCTTTTCGGTGATATCGGAACCAACATGTACATTGGTTTTAAACACAATGCCTTCGTCAACAAAAAGCGAAAGCCGGCGATCGATAATTCGTTTATTCAGTTTGAAATCGGGGATGCCGTAACGCAGCAAACCGCCAATGGCATCATTCTTCTCGAATACGGTTACGTGGTGGCCTGCCCTGTTTAACAGGTCGGCAGCCGAAAGTCCGGCCGGACCGGAACCGATTACAGCGACTTTTTTACCTGTTCGTATTTTGGGTGGATTGGCTTTTACAATACCTGCTTCGAACGCATGTTCAACTGTTGCACATTCGTTTTCGCGAATGGTTACAGCCTCTTCGTGGATGGCCAGCACACATGATTTTTCACAGGGTGCAGGGCAAATTCTCCCCGTAATTTCAGGGAAACTGTTGGTTGAATGTAAAATATAATAAGCTTCGGCTTTATTGCCTTTATAGACAGCATCCTGCCATTCGGGTATTTTACTGCCAACAGGGCAACCCCAGTGGCAAAACGGAATACCACAATCCATGCACCGCGATGCCTGCAGCCTGCGGTCCTTCTCATTCAGTGTTTGTTCCACTTCACCGTAATCGAATATCCTTTCTTCCTTTGGTCGATAGCCCGCTTCGATGCGGCCAACTGTCATAAATCCTTTTGGATCTCCCATGTCTTGTTTCCTTTCTTGCTTTAAATAAAATACTGCTTTGGCTTACTCATGACGCGACGGATCATCTTCGGTCAACTGTAATTTCTTCTGCAATTCTTTCAACTTCTGTTCCTGCAATACTTTTTTGTATTCAAACGGAATGACTTTCACAAACATTGGCAGATAAGCTTCCCAATTCGTAAGAATCTTCGAAGCCACCGTGCTTTGGGTATACATCAGGTGCTTGCTGATCATGTCCTGCAACTCTTTGATGTCTGATTTATCTTCTACCGGTGACAATTCCACCAGCCCTTTATTGCAGAAATAGTCGAAGTCTCCATCCTGGTCGAGCACGTAAGCGATACCACCGCTCATGCCGGCGGCAAAATTGCGCCCGGTTTTACCCAGCACGGCCACACGACCTCCGGTCATGTATTCGCAACAATGGTCTCCTGTTCCCTCGATAACGGCGTGGGCTCCTGAATTTCGCACGCAGAAACGTTCGCCGGCAACACCGCGGAAATACGCTTCACCACTGGTTGCGCCGTATAAAGAAGTATTCCCGATCAGTATGTTCTCTTCCGGTTTGAAAGTCGATCCTACCGGCGGTACAACAATTATTTTTCCTCCGGATAGACCTTTGCCAATATAGTCGTTAGCATCTCCTTCGAGCCTGAATGTAACGCCTTTTGTAAGAAAAGCTCCAAAGCTTTGGCCGGCTGTTCCGTGGAATGTACAATTAATGGTATCTTCCGGCAGGCCGGCTTCCCCGTATCGTTTTGATATCTGTCCTGACAACATCGCGCCTACCGTACGATCAACATTGACAATGTTCCGCTGAACCCAAACTTTTTCAGCACCATTCAGTGCTTTTTTTGAATCGCGGGTCAACTGGTTATCCATGTGTTGCGAATTGTCGCGGAAATTCGGATGTGTATTGTGAATGTCCACTTCCTGCGCTTCCTTCGGCAAGTAAAGCAGTTTTGAGAAGTCGACAGTTTTCATCTTCCAGTTGGTAACTTCTTTGTTCACTTCCAGCAGATCAGTACGACCGACAATTTCACTAAACCTGCGAAATCCCATTTCAGCGAGGTATTCACGAATTTCCTGAGCAATGAATTTGAAAAAGTTAATCGTGTATTCCGATTTGCCGATAAAACGTTTGCGCAGTTCTTTATCCTGTGTGGCAATACCCGCGGGGCAGGTGTTCATATGGCACTTGCGCATCATAATACAGCCCAGTACAATGAGCGCAGAAGTGGAAAATCCAAATTCTTCGCCACCCAGACAGGCGAGTGTAACGACATCGCGGCCGGTTTTTAGCTGGCCGTCAACCTGCAGTTTTACCCGGCCCCGAAGGTTATTCAACACCAGGGTCTGTTGGGTCTCGGCAATACCCAGTTCAACGGGTAATCCGGCATGTTTGATCGAACTGGCCGGACTGGCTCCCGTACCTCCGTCGGCCCCGGCAATGATGATCACGTCGGCAAACGCCTTTGATACACCTGCAGCAATAGTTCCTACTCCGTCTTCTGAAACGAGTTTTACCGAAACCTTTGCTCTCGGATTGGTAATCTTCAGATCGTAGATCAACTGTGCCAGATCTTCGATCGAATAAATATCGTGGTGTGGCGGTGGTGAGATCAGGGTAATTCCGGGTGTGGAATTACGTGTTTTCGCAATGATCTTGTTTACTTTATATCCCGGGAGCTGGCCTCCTTCACCCGGTTTAGCTCCCTGGGCTATTTTAATCTGCAATTCGTCGGCATTGGTGAGGTAGTTGTTGGTTACGCCAAAACGACCGGATGCCACCTGTTTAATCTTACTGTTTTTCAGCGTTCCAAAACGGGACGGATCTTCACCTCCCTCACCGGTATTGCTTCGGCCGCCAATGGTATTCATGGTAACGGCAAGTGCTTCATGCGCTTCTTTGCTGATCGATCCGTACGACATCGCACCCGTTACAAAACGTTTCATGATTTCCTCGATCGGTTCCACCTGCTCAATCGGGATCGGATTTCTTTTCAGGTTAAAACAGCCACGTATAAAGGTTGGTTTCTGATTCTGCTTGTCGACGAGGGCACTGAATTCCTTGTACTTCGAATAGTCGTTGGTGCGGGTTGCCCACTGCAGCAACCCAATGGTTTCCGGGTTCCATGCGTGGTGTTCACCGTATTTTCGCCAGGCATAATTACCTGAATTTTCAAAACGGAACGGCTCAGGCGTATTATCCACTTTATAGGCTTCTTCGTGGAACATGATCGCTTCTTTGCAAATCTCTTCCATTCCCACTCCACCAATTTTAGAAGTGGTACCTGTGAAATATTTGTCGATCAACTCCTGACTGACCCCAATGGATTCAAATATCTGGGCACCGTGATAACTGCGTAGTGTTGAAATTCCCATTTTAGAGAATACTTTCAGCAAACCTTTGCCCACTGCTTTGATATAATTCTTGCGTGCTTCTTTATATTCCAGTTCAATTTTACCCTCTTTTACCATATGATCAATGGCAGCAAAAGCCAGGTATGGATTAATAACGCTGGCGCCATAACCGAGCAGCAGTGCAAAGTGATTCACTTCACGGGCTTCTGCGGTTTCAACAATAATTCCCACCTGCATTCTTTTCTGACTTCGAATAAGGTGATGATGAACCGCTGCCACAGCGAGTAATGAAGGGATGGGAGCCATTTCTTCTGATACGTTCCGGTCGGTAAGAATGATATAATTCTTTTTATCATCCACTGCTTTCTCGGCTTTGGCAAGTAATTCATTCAATGCTTTCTCAAAACCTTTTTTGCCTTCTTTGGCCGGGAATAGCATCGGAATGGTTTTGTGCGTGAACATTTCATCCTTCAGATCTTTGATCTTGCCAAGGTCGGTGTTGGTAATAATCGGATCGGCGAATTTGATCAGTTTGCAATGCTCCGGGTTTTCGTCCAGGATGTTTGAATGCAGTGAGCCAATGTAGTTGGTGAGCGCCATTACCAGGCCTTCCCGGATCGGATCGATCGGCGGATTGGTTACCTGGGCAAACATCTGTTTGAAATAATCGAAAAAGCGTTTTGGCTTGTCTGAGAAAACAGCCGGGGGCGCATCGTTACCCATTGAACTGGTCGGTTCGGCACCGTTGATGCTCATCGGCTGGATAAGCTCGTACATGTCTTCCTTCGTATAGCCAAATACTTTTGAGAAAGTCTCGAAATTATCAATGGCCGAAGGAACACGCTGACGGACTTTGATGTCACTCATCAGCATACGGTTTTCTTTCAACCACATTTCATAAGGATTACGACGGCTCAGCTGGTCTTTTACTTCTTCATCAGGAATTATGATGCCGAGTTGAGTGTCGACGAGCAAGATCTTACCCGGACGTAATCGTCCTTTTTCCTTGATCTCTTCGGCCGGGAAAGTCTGAACTCCCACTTCGGAACCCATTACGATCAGGTCGTTTTTGGTAATCACATAACGCGAGGGACGCAAACCATTGCGGTCCAGCGTTCCGCCAATGTAACGCCCGTCGGAGAAAACCATCGATGCGGGTCCGTCCCATGGTTCCATGATGGTGGAGTGGTATTCGTAGAAAGCTTTCAGGCTTTCCGGTATCGGGTTTTTCTGGTTGAATGATTCCGGGATCATCATGCAAAGCGAATGTGGTAACGAACGACCGGTCATGTGCAGAAATTCCAGCACATTATCAAACGATGCGGAATCTGATTTTCCGGGTTCAATCACCGGAAGCAGTTTTTTAAGGTCTTCACCAAAAACTTCTGATTTCATCAGCGCTTCGCGGGCCTGCATCCACAGGCGGTTTCCTTTCACGGTATTGATTTCGCCGTTGTGGGCAACAATTCGGAAAGGCTGCGCCAGATCCCAGGTCGGGAAGGTATTGGTGCTGAAACGCGAGTGTACCAGTGCAATTGCACTTTTAAATTTTTCATTCTTGAAATCCAGGTAGTAGGCTTTCAACTGATCGGGTGTTAACATTCCCTTGTATACGATGATCTTGGCCGACAGACTGGGCTGGTAAAAACTATCTTTGAATTTCAGATTCGATTCGCAAACTTCTTTCTCGGCAAGTTTGCGAACGATGTATAATTTACGTTCGAGCGCATCTTTTTCAAGATTTGCTTTTACAAAAATTTGCTTGATAAAAGGTTCGGTTGTTTTGGCAATCTCTCCCGGTGCCGATTTATCAACCGGGACATCACGGTAACCCAGCAAAGTCAGCCCTTCAGCCTCAACGTGTTTACTCAGGATATCCGTGCAAATATTGGCTTCCAACTCATCTTTTGGCAGGAAAACCAGCCCGGTTCCGTATTTCCCCTGCTGACCTACATTCATTTTGAGGACATCCGTAATAAATTCGTGCGGGATCTGCATCAGCATTCCGGCACCGTCGCCGGTCGAATTATCAGCGCTGGTGGCACCACGGTGATCCATGTTGCGCAGTACTTCCAGACCTCGTTCTATAATATCGTGTGAAGGCTTTCCCTTGATATGGGCAACAAATCCAATCCCACAATTATCGTGTTCGTTCACAGGGTTGTAGAGTCCCTGTGCATCCGGTAATCTCTTCTGCATCATCATTCTCTCTGTTTAAATTTCCCCTTATCGCAACAATCAACTGCTGTCTAAAAAAATCAATTATTGCTAAAATGTAAGATAAAAATAAAATTTACTTACGAAGTGAAATCAAAATTAAATATTGGTGTTAAAAACTACAATCAAATGTGGTGTTTTTTGTGTTAAATAACATACAATTAACCTTGCTTTTTTGTGCAAAATTTTGGCTTTTCAGGGTTGTAGAAACGAAGGAAAAGTGACATTTGTCACGTTTTCAACCACTTAAAACGGACTTCGAAGTAGTTTTCTTTTGGATTCTTCCAATTTTCTGAAATTGAAGCGTTTTAGTATTTCATTTTTTTTCTGTCCTATCTCCGAAAGGCAAAGGTTTCCGATACTTCCTTCGTGTACATGATTCACTTTCTTTTCCGGTTTAAATTCGCCGGCTTCAATTTGTTGTCCCACCTGTTTGTAAGCTTCGCGGAATGGGATTCCCTTTAAAACCAGTTCGTTTACTGCCTCCACGCTAAACAGGTAGTTATACTTCGGATCATTGAGAATTTCCTCGTTCACGGACATATTTTCAAGGGCAAGGCCGGTGATGTTCAGGCAGTTGTTCAATTCTTTGAAGGAAGGTAGAAATACCTCCTTCACCATTTGCAGGTCTCTGAAATAACCACTGGGCAGGTTGTTGATGATCAATCCGATTTGTGCCGGGACGCCCTGAAGTTTGTTACAACGTGCACGGGTGAGTTCGAATACATCGGGATTTTTTTTATGCGGCATGATGCTCGATCCCGTTGTAAATTCGGCGGGCAACTGTACGAAATTAAAATTCTGACTCATAAAAAGGCACACATCGTAAGCCAGTTTCGAAAGCGTTGATGCAATATTGGCCAGGGCAAACGATACTATTTTTTCGACTTTACCACGTCCCATTTGTGCGTACACCACATTGTAGTTCAGGTTTTCGAATCCCAGTAGTTCGGTGGTCATCTGGCGGTTAAGCGGAAATGAAGAACCATAACCGGCTGCCGATCCGAGCGGATTCTGGTTGGTGATCCGGTAAGCCGAGTTCAGCAGTTCCAGGTCATCCGCCAGGCTTTCGGCATAAGCGCCGAACCAGAGACCAAATGATGAAGGCATGGCAACCTGCAAATGGGTATAACCCGGCATCAAGATATGCCTGGTTTCTTCGGCACGCTTCAGTAAAATGTCGATCAAACCGGCAGTGCATTCGGCAATTTCTTTTATGGCTTCGCGCGTAAACAATTTCAGGTCGAGCAGTACCTGGTCGTTGCGCGACCGGCCGCTGTGAATTTTTTTCCCTAAATCGCCCAGTGTTTTGGTGAGTATAAATTCTACCTGCGAATGCACATCTTCCACGCCATCCTCGATCAAAAAATTACCGGCTTCAGCTAAGGCATAGAGTTTTTTAAGCGCTTTAAGCAGCACCGGCAGTTCTTCTTTTTCAATCAGACCTACCGATTCGAGCATGGTCACATGGGCCATCGAACCCAGTATGTCGTGTGTCGCCAGGTAAACATCCAGTTCCCGGTCTTTTCCCACCGTAAATTCTTCGATGGCTTTGTTAACAGGTGTCCCCTTATCCCAAAGTTTCATTTTTCAGCATTGTTATGAATAAAGCAAAGATAGGATTTCCAATTTAATGCTGTTGCGGTGTAGGCTGATTACTAAGGTTGCCAACCAAAGAATAATGTAAATACCCCGATGGAAACCCTGAGAAGTGCTTATAATATGTTTTACGGATAAGGCTATCGCGAATATTATTAAATTTGCACTTCGAATAGAACGGGAAACCATTGAGTACACATGGAACGAATTTTTAAATTTTTGATTTATTTGTTGTTAGCTGCATCAGTGCTTGGTGCCACATCATATTATTATACCGATGAATTTTACCACAGTCTCGTTGCCGAAGATGGAATTTTTGAAAACATAACGGCACTGGTGCTGCTTTCTATTTCGGTGTTGTTCCTGCTGCGTTTTTTGCGGTTGCGCAGGGAACGGAATAAATGGTGGGCTGTATTTAATATTCTGATTATTGTGGGTGCTTTTTTTGGATTTGGTGAAGAAATTTCCTGGGGTCAACGGATTTTTTCCATCCAGTCGGGAGAGTTCTTCTCCAACCATAATATACAAAGTGAAACCAATTTGCACAACCTTGAAGTTGGCGGAGTGAACATCAATAAGCTGATTTTTTCGCAGGGCCTGGTCATTGTATTTGGGTTTTATTTTGTGTTAGCTCAATTGCTTTACCGGAAGTGGAAGGGATTCGCAAGACTGGTCGACAGATTTGGGATGCAAATTCCGCGAATTAAACAGTCTGTCGTGATGTTGTTATGTACAGGGCTGATTTTGTTGATTCCCGACATGCGTATCTGGGAACTCTGGGAGGCAATGTTTGTTATTATTTTGCTATGGGTTTTCATCGAGCCATGGAATAAGAAAGAGAAACTGCTGGTGTAATTTTCTTTTTATTTCCTTGATTCTGCTCATTAAAAAGCGTTTCAGGCTTCTTCAAAAGGTTTCTTCAAGACAACATCCTTTATTCTTTTAGCCGGATTCAGAAAAACCAGGAACAATATTCCGGTGAGCGCCAATTCGTGTAACTCACTTTCCTTTTTCATATGAATTAAAAGAGGTACTGCAATATTGGTGGCCAAAAGCACAATAATATGGTGAAGCCGTGGTAATGGAACGCCAAAATCAATGACAAGTTTTCGAATCGATTTTAACTTCCATGTCAGTAATGGTAGCAGTATAAAATAGAACGCAAGTGCAAAAAACATCAATTTTGAAAAGATCAACATATTTAAATCAACGCCGCCAATTTCCAGATTATGGAGGTTGGTTTCGCCCTGGTAATTGTTTTCCAGGAAATACTCACCGGTTTGAATTCCAAATATTCTTTGCCCCCAGGAAATTTCTTCTCCGGCACCAAAGATGAAAGCAAGACTTGCGAGGGAGTAGAACAATATTTTCTTTTTGTCGTGTTTTTTTATCGCTTTTACAGCATTAATTCCGAGTAATATGGCTCCAAGCAGAAGAAAAAATGCGGTAAGGTATTCTACCCAGCCATCTTCACGCACAACTACTCGAAATGCTTCGTAACTTTCCATGCTTTGAATTTTGGCGTAAGTAATGAACCAAACAATAATTCCATACACAATAATGTCGGTAATTAAAAGGGCGGAAACCTTTTGTTTCATGATGTTTTATTTAAGCGGAAGTCAGCAATCCGGTTTATTAAGTTTCTCTAAAATCGCAGTGGTGCTGGATTTTATGGAACTGACCGTATCAAAAAGATTGCTATTCTTCTCCGTTTTGACGTTTAATTGTAATTTTGGCCAAAATTAGTTGATATTGCCGATATGACGAAAGATCGCACGTTTATTCTTACATCGATAATTTTAATTCTTTTGGTAATTGTTTCTTCACTCCCTGTGCCTTTGCTGGTAAATGCAGCAAAATATGCACAGGTGGGGCGCGAAATACTGGTTAACAGGGATTGGATTAATCTGACCATTGGAGGTGAAGCCTACGATCAGAAACCACCTATGCTGTTTTGGGTGGCTGCAGGAACATTCAGCATCTTTGGTTTGTCTGCATCGGTTTACAAGCTCTCTGTGATTGTCGTTTCACTACTGGGGATCTATTCGACTTATCGTCTGGGTAAATTGTTTTACGGAAAAGAAACCGGTTTTCTGGCTGCCTTCTTCTGGGCATCATCACTGGGTTATCTTCATTTTCATAATGATATTCATACCGATACGATGCTGGTGTCCTTTGTTGTATTTGCAACGTGGCAGTTCATGGCTTATTTTCGCGAAAGGAAATGGCACCAGTTTGTCCTTGGAGCAGTTGGGGTTGGTTTATCTATGCTGACCAAAGGTCCGGTAGGAATGCTGATTCCGGCGTTTGCCGTCGGTGTCCATTTGATCATGCATAAGCAATGGCGCGAAATTTTCAATATCAGGTGGATAGGTGCTGCAATTATTGTGGGCATTATCATTATACCTGCTTTACTTGGTTTGTTTCGTCAGTTTGGTTTGGAAGGCATAAAGTTTTATTTCTGGACCAATAATATGGGACGTATTACAGGTTCGTATCAGGGAGGGAATACCGATTATGCATTTTATCTTCATACGTCGATGTACATGTTGCTGCCATGGACAGTTTTTATGCTTGTGGCCATGTATAGTGAAGTAAAGAGTCTGATTAAACTGAAAAAGACAGAAATAGCAAGGGTTGAGGTTGCAAATATCGCAGCCGTGGTTTTATTCCTGGGGATCTTAAGTGTCGCCCGACAGAAAAATCCACACTACATGCTGAGTGCCATTCCGTTTATGTTTATTATTACCGCAAAGTGGACCACCCGCTTATTTGGCCGGGAGGAGTTTGTGCGCAAAGCTAAAGTCCTTTCGATAATCCATAAGACAATAGCAGTCTCGTTCCTGGCTATCATTCCATTCCTGACGCTATTTTTCTTTCACGAAACAAGTATTCTATATTGGGTAGTGACAATTTCAATAGCTGGATCCGTTATTTACCTGGTATTGCAAAAAGGCGAACTAAAAAAGCAGCTGCTGATTTTACTCCTGGCTTCCTCGGCATTGCTGTTCACTGTAAATTATAGTTTGCTGCCAAATATGTCTAAATTTGAGACTTCGCTTGAAGCCGCAGAAATTTTTAATGAAAAGGCAGAGCCTGGAGCTACCCTTAATATTTATGGAGAGAAAGCACGTTTGTGGGAATTGCTATTTTACTCTGATTCATACGGTACTTATTTACAAACACGCGAGATGCTTGAAGATTTCTTGCCGCATCCCGGTGCCTGGATTTACACCAATGAACCCTGTTATAATGAAATGCAGGAAATGCGGATCAAAATGGAAATTGTGCACGAATTTACACAGCATAAGAAAGTTACCAGCCAGTCGATAAACTTCCTTAATCCAAAAACACGTGCCAGCCGTTTTCAGAAAATGTACCTGCTCAAATTAAAATAAAGTCGATTTTCACACTTCCCCCCGGCATAATTGAAACCTCACAACTAAGTTTCTGGGGTACCTTCTTTTCATCATTTTTCTGCCCTTCATATTCCATTTTCTTATTGCTTGATTTTCTGTTGATTAGAAATCCTAGGAGTTTAAATATGATCTTACATTGAATTATTTTAGATAAAAATGATACAGTAAATATATAAAAAGTAGCAAAAAGGAAGATAAATTACCCGAATATTAATAATGTGTTAAGCGATGTGTTCTTAAGCATAAAAAAGAGGGGTATGCTCGTAAAAAATGCATTTTTTTGAGACATCTATTAAAAATAGAAGGGGGTCTAAAACAAAAAATAGTAAATACATATTCAAAGAGATCATTGATAGAGGGGGTTAAAAATAAAAAGTAAATAAAACGAATTTCGAAAAGACTGTTTAACTATTAAAAATTACAATTATGAAAAAGACACTACTAATTGCTGCGAGCATGTTACTAATGGTAACCATGTTTACGCCTTCCGCAAAGGCGCAGGAATGGGATACAGGTCTTGACATTTACTCAAGTTACATTTGGCGTGGTGCCAAATTTGGATCTGGTCCGGCATTTCAGCCTTACGTTGAATTTGGAGCAGGCGGTTTCGTCATTGGTGCGTGGGGATCTGTAAGCGCTTCTTCTGATGAAGCTCTGGAAATGGACCTTTACGCCGCTTATGAATTTGCGCTTGGTGAATCGTCAACTCTGGGAATCACTTTAACCGACTACTATTTCGGTGGCGACTGGACAAAATTTTCACAGGAAGATGGAGTACACTTCCTGGAGCCAATGGTATCACTTGGATTGGGTGGATTATCGTTAACCGGTGCATACATGTTTTATGATGGAGCCGGCACTGATGGTGATGGATCTGGCGATATGTATCTCGAAGCCGCTTACGATTTTGGAACTTTCGGTTTAACGCTTGGTGGCGGTAACGGACAGTACACCGATGATACTGAGTTCAGTATCTGTAACATTGGTATAAGTACCTCAAAAGAAATTGCCATTACTGAAACCTTTACGCTGCCAGTATCTGGCGCGGTAATTCTTAACCCATCTACCGGAGGATTCTTTATTACGGTTGGATTATCCCTGTAAATCATATCGTAAGGTGCAGCCATTGGTGAGTTGAAAAGGGAAATGTGTTGCGCCTTACCCTTTAAAATTAAAATAAAAGCAAGATGAAAAAAGTTGAAGCAATCATACGCAAATCAAAATTCGAGGAAGTGAAAGAAGCACTCCACGAAGCCGGCATCGAATTCTTCTCCTTCTGGGATGTAAGAGGCGTAGGTCAGGCAAGAGAAGGCCGTGTTTACCGCGGTATTATTTACGACACCAGTTCTATCGAGCGAACTAAACTCGAAATTATTGTACGCGATAAAAACGTTGATAAGACGATTCAGGCAATTTTGGGCTCAGCGCGAACCGGTGAGATCGGTGACGGAAAGATCTTTATTCTTCCCATTGAAGAATCCTACAGGATCAGAACATCCGAATCGGGAGATGAGTCACTTTACATTAAAGGAAAAGAAGAGTAGTAACCAATAAAAGATTAGATTATCATGGAAGAGACTTTACAAGGCCTGCAAATAGGAATAGACAACATGTGGTTATTGGTTGCTGCATTTTTGGTAATGTTCATGCAACCGGGATTTGCAATGGTGGAAGCCGGGTTTACCCGCTCGAAAAACACCGCAAACATTCTGATGAAAAATTTAATGGACTTTTCTATAGGTTCATTATTATACTGGATTATCGGTTTTACAATTATGTACGGCGACTCGATCGGCGGTTTTATCGGCATGCCCGACCTGTTCTTTATGAGCGATGGTTTTGGCGATAACTACTCCGATTATGCCGACCTGTTCTTTCAGACTGTGTTTGCCGCTACCGCAGCAACCATTGTTTCGGGGGCGATGGCTGAAAGAACCGAATTCAAAGCTTACCTTATTTTTACTATTGTTATTACTGTATTGATTTACCCGGTATCGGGACACTGGACGTGGGGCGGGGGCTGGTTGAGCCAGCTTGGTTTCCATGATTTTGCCGGCTCCTCTATTGTACACTCGGTAGGAGCTTGGGTTGGTTTGGCCGGTGCTGCCATTATTGGCCCGCGTTTGGGTAAATACGGAAAAGACGGAAAACCCACAGCAATCCCGGGACACAACCTTGCAATGGGCGCATTGGGAGTATTCATCCTCTGGTTTGGCTGGTTCGGATTTAACCCTGGCTCGCAGCTTGCTGCAGCCGGAACCGACAATGCCGTAGCTATTGGCCATATTGCCGTTACAACAAACCTGGCTGCTGCAGCCGGTGCTGTTACCGCAATGTTAGTGGCCTGGGCGCGTTACAAACGTCCTTCGTTATCCATTTCACTGAACGGTGCGTTAGCCGGTTTGGTAGCGATTACTGCCGGATGTGATGCTGTTGATCCTGTTGGTGCGGTATTGATTGGTACAATCGCCGGATTTGTACTGCCGTTTGCCGTGGAGTTTATCGACAAAATACTGAAAGTTGATGACCCGGTAGGCGCCATTTCTGTGCACGGTGTCAGCGGTGCTTTCGGTACGCTGGCGGTTGGTTTATTCTCAACTTCTGAAGGTTTGTTCTACGGTGGTGGTGCAAAATTGCTGGGTATTCAGGCCATTGGCGTACTTGCCTTTTTTGCCTGGGCATTTGGTTTAGGATTGTTATTATTCTTCATCCTGAAGAAAGCAAATATTCTGCGCGTTTCTAAGCGCATTGAAGAAGAAGGCCTCGACGTTTATGAACACGGAGAAAGTGCCTACAATTAAGCTTCTTCAGCTTTTAAGTCTGTAGCTGTCTGTTTATGGCCCCGTCACAGGGCGGGGCCTTTATTCAGACAAGTTCAGGAAAACGAGATTAACTGACGCAAAATAATCAATGAAGGTCAAGGGTAGTTTTACAGTTAGTTAAGTTAGATTAGAAAATCAGGACCGGTTGTCAAATGGCAGCCGGTTTTTTGTTGATAAATACTACAGTGATTTGAACGGTAAAAACAAGTGATCGTTATTTTTGCTGACGCTTAAAATTCTGAAAGTTATGATACAGACATGGTTCGAAAGTAAAGTAAAATACAACAAATTAAGCGAGAGTGGGAAAGAACAACTGGTGACAGAGAATTTTCTGCTCGATGCCGTTTCCTACACCGATGCTGAAACACGCATTATCCGGAAAATGCAGGAAATCATGAAAGGCGGCGAGTTTACTATTGTAGATATAAAAAAATCGCGGATTGCAGAGGTATTTCCCTATGAGAACGGGGAGTGGTGGTTTAAAGCTACCATTAACCTGGTTACGGTGGATGAGGAAGCCGGACGTGAAAAAAAGCTGCGAACCTATTATTTGTTAATGGCCGATGATATTAAAGAAGCACTCCATCGTCTGGAAGAAAGCCTCGATTTTCTGGTTATACCTTATGTGGTTTCAGCCATGGCAGTAAGCACCATTGTTGATGTATTCCCATACGAAGCTTCCGAATCTCAAATTCCATCGGGCTACGTGCCGCTCGATAATGAAAGCCGAAAGGACAACCCGATTTTTACCGATGGACAAAATCCGTACGAGGAAGGAGAGGATAACCCGGAGGAGGATGAATAAAATCAGAAGAGTAGAGGTTCTTCCAAAAATTTATTTCAACAAATATTCTGCTCCAATAAGTATTAGTATCACCGCAACAATCAGGATGTAAGTCCAAATACTTGCAAAATTAAAGGTCCATCCGGTTTGTGTTATTTTGGGAACGATTAACCTGGGGTCCTTTTTATTGAAATAAAATAAACCTCTCCAGTTGCCCGGATCTTTGTGCATATTGTCAAGAATCTGCTTGTGAATTTTCGATCTCATTTTTTTTGAAATTAAACGGCTGCGTATGTGCACCCTTATTTTTCTTTAAGCTGGTAAAAGGTTCCTCTTTCTTGTTCTACCGTCTCAATTTTCTGCTCTGCTTCCAGCACATCCAGGTATTTATTAATTTCATGGATATGTACCCCTAATATTATGGTTAAGTCGTTGAGGGTACATGGCCTGCGTGTAATGGTTTCAATTATTGCATTTTCTGTATCTGTCCTGTATGACGGTATTTTCTTTCTTCCTGCTGAAGCTGCAATTATTTTTACCTGGCTTAATTGCCAAAAATCGATTACCCGCTGTAATTCTTCTCTCGTTGCCGCCTTTAAATTCGGAAGTGTTCCCGGTCTGTCCAGTGTGTTCAACTGTACTGATTCAGGCTTTATTTTTAAGATTACTTTATTGAGTGCTGCCAATTCATTTTCAGCATCATTAAAACCGGGTAGAACAAATATTTCAAGCCAAATTTCACCTTTAAATTCTTTTCTAAAATCAACCAGCCCTTGTATATATTTGTCAATACGCAATGTTTTTACAGGTCTATTTATTTTTTGGAAAACGTCCTCTGTCGCCGAATCAAGAGATGGAAGAACAACATCAGCCAGAAGTAGTGCTTCCCGAACATTTTTGTCGAATAAAAGCGTTCCATTTGTTAAAACAGCAATCGGAATACCAGGCTTAATTTTTTTAATGAATTGCAGTATTTCACCAATGTAAATATTTAGTGTGGGCTCTCCTGAACCTGAAAAAGTAATATAATCAGGATCAGGTTGGGTTTTGAAATATTCGGTTAATTCATTTTTGATTTTGTGTATATTGATATACTCCATGCGTTCGAGGGTAAGTTTTGTGGTTTTACCAACTTCGCAATACACACAATCGAGCGAACATACTTTTTTAGGAACTAAATCAACCCCCAGTGACATTCCTAATCTTCGAGACGGAACAGGACCAAATAAATACTTATACATTTCCTTTCCTGTTTTTCAGTAATTCTTCGCGCACCATTGTTTTCCCGCATTTTGGGCATTTTAGTTTGGTGCACTTTACTCCCTGCCTGTGTGGAATCTTTTCTCCACATTTGGCGCAGATACAAAATCCTCCGGGGCCAAAACTTCCGCCCTTGTTTCGTCCTCTTCCTCCCCCGGTTCTTAATCCTTTGCCGTATCCGGTTTTATTATCTATACTCATTTTTCTTTTCAGTCCGGCGTGCGTATTCTATCTTTCGTGAAGAACATGATAAGTTACCATTTTTAAGGGAGAATTGAGCATAGGTTTGTAAAAATCAATCTTGTTTTTAGCTCATCAGGCTAGCAGGAATGTTCGCAGATCTTTGCATTGGGTAAAGTCTGCGTTAATTTCGACCAGCACCAGGCGATCGATATTACAATCGATTTCAACTTCAGGCGCCTGAATTCATCCAGCGCTTTATGGAAACGTGCCAAATCCAATTCCGACTTTGCTTCCGGATGGTTAAAATCATACTTCTGTGTTGAAAATACTCCCAGCCCGATGTGCGGGTCGAAAGGTAAATTGGTACGAAGATGAGGCGACAGAATATCGGTGTACAATTCATCATGTAGTCGTACGACTTTTTCTTTCCCTTTGCCCGCTCCCAGGAACATCCAGTGGTCCCGGGTTTTTTCGATGGTATTAAAACGAACTTCAAACTTTACCCATTTACGCAGTACCATATTGATATGGTTTTCCAGTTTTTTTCTGCCGATTTCAACAGGGATTGGAAAAACAAACGGCACGTGGGGTGGAAGGAGAAAATGCCAGGGATCGTATTTTCTGCGAAACGAATGAAAAGCTTCGTTATCGATATTCGGGTAATATACTAATGCAAAATACATTTATGCGATGATGTATTACTTCAATTCGTAACAAACCAGTTCATCGCGGTTGGTTCCTGTGATGACGTATAACTGGCCGGGTGTTAAAGCACCAATGCTAAATGCGCTGTTTCCCCGGAAAGGGAAGCCGTCGTATTGTTTGCCGTTATTATCGAAGAGATAAATTCGCTTGTCTTTGCTGTCGGTTATTCCCACCATTCTTCGCTCAGTAGAAAACGAATAAATATTGGGTGCCACGGTAATTGTATTGTCCAGTTTTTCTTCATAGATCTTACGGCCGTTCTCGTCCACTACTTCCAGCCTGTTGTCATCCACAAATACAAAGTCGGGCGTTTTGTTGCCATCCAGGTCGTCCGCCAAAAAATAATGCGACTCGCTCAGGTCTCCCTTGGTTTTTTCGGCATATTTTCCATCGAAAAACAAGTAAAACACCTTGCCATTTTTATCGTCTGCCACAATTTTTGGTGTGCCGTCGAGGTTCAGAACCAGCGGATTCTTCGAATTTTCGAAACGTGCCGAAACATTTACTCGGGTTTGTCCTCGCCGGTCCTGAATATAAATTTTGTCTTTGTCTTTAAATACAATGTAATCGCGGTTGCTTACCCTGAAATGCTGAACAGGTGTTTTTACCGTATTTTGGGTTTGTTTGAATTCCCAACCGCTAACCACTTTCCCGATTTGGTCGTAAGCCAGCACTTTCCGGTTTTCGAAGGCGATGAAATAGCGGTATTTGCGGTTGTTGTCGTAATCGAAGACATTCACCCCATTGGTAGCCGGTGAGTCGAATACCACAGGCAAGCCACTTACATTGCTTCCGGTTCTGTCGATCAGGTAGAGCTTCTCTTTGGTATTGAACAGGTACTGCAGGTTCCCGTTACGGTAGACATCTACCTGGTGGATCTCGCTCATTATTCTTCCGCTGATCGGGATGGTCCAGATGATGGTTCCGTCAGCCGCTATCAAGTGCAGCCTGTTCTTTTCGTCCTGGACGATTATTTCTTTTACTGCAGGATTGTTATGGTTGGTCACAAGCGTAGGTTTGGTTGCCACCTGCGCACCCAGATCGACCTTCCAAAGTGAACGGCCATCAGATTTAGGTTGGTCGTATAGACCCAGGTTAATAGTATTGAAATAGATGTCGCGTTCGCAAACCAGTTGCCAACTCAATCCGTAAAATTTTCGTAATGTTTCACCGTTGGCTGCAATGGTCTTGTTCATTTCGCTATTGAACAACCTTTTGCTGATCGGTAGGATACGACTGATATTGGCGAATGCAGTAATGTTGGTTTTGTTCTCTGTAGTCCGCTTAAACGTTGAATAAGCGCGGTCTGCTTCCAATGTGTAATTCAGCTCCATATCTGACAGGTACTCCCGCATGGCTTTTTCAGAGCTGGCAAAAACCAGGTAGTCGTCGTAGAAAGTTGCAAACCTGGCTTTGGCAAACCGAAAACTTTCGCCCAGCCACACACCGGGCAGCGAAGGATAAGGGAATCGATACACCTTAAACGTTTTATTTTCGCCCGCTGTTACAGAAAAATACAAGGATGAAAGCTCAGCTTTCTTGCTGCCTGCATAATTTTGCAGCATTAAATCAAAATTCTCCCGGTTTTCTTTTTTCGAACGGATCTTAACGATAAATAAGGTGGTGAGTTCATCTTCAGAGTTGATATCGGTAATGGCTGCCACCACCTGATTATCCAGCATGTTTCGAAGAGTGGTTCGGCTCTCATTACCCAGATGGCGTTCTATTTTTTTGAGGTTTTCTTCACGGTTGTAAAAATTATTCGAGTGCACAAAATAGTCAATCAGATTTTCGAAAAAACGGTCGCGATCGGAGAAACTAAAACCAATAAAAAAAGAGGTGTTCCGTGGCAGCATTTTATCAGCTTCACAGCTTTGGGGCTGCTGGCCGTCGAAAACAGTTACAAAATGGTTCAACGAATCATCGGCAGCAGTTATGCCGTTCAGTGTGATGTATTTATCATGAAAAGTCATGTCCATTTCGCTCCAGCCGGCGTAATTCTTTAAGCCGGTTATTTCGCGGCGCAAATTGTGGCGAACGGTTTCTCCAAATTCGTTTACTTCGGTTTTGGTAGTGCCGTTGAGAATGTGGGACCACAATTCCGGGAAACGATCGTGATTAATGTACCACGAAAAGTCGGTATTTGAGCTCGCAGTTTTATTTACTCGGTTAAAGTTGCGAATGTTCGTCAGGTTTTCAGAACCCAACTGACGGATACTTTTATCCACTAAAATCGATTCGGGACTGATGATCACCAGACCGCCGGCAGCGCAATAATGCAGACTTTTACCTTCGGCATTGGTAATACTGAAAACTTTGTGACTGCTGTATTTTCTTTCCTGCGGTGTTATGCCCGAAACATCCATCAAGTTTTCGAGCAGAATTTCCAGCCCCTTCAGTTCTTCAGCACTTCTTATTTTGCTGATCAGAACAGGTTGCAGTTTATCTTCGCCAACAAAATCGAAGGCAAGGATTACAGGTCGTTTTGCCCAGCTGTTCTGAATTTCTTTGGTTTCTGAAATTGTTGTGGTGGTTTTTACCATATTTTGCAGGGCTTCATTCAGGCTGTTTATTCCCGCAAATTCTTTTACCAATGGATGATCCGACGGAATGACTTTGATCGAACTGGCTTCCACAAAAAAAGGCGAGGACACCGGCACTGCCTTATAAAGTGAGCTTTCTTTTCGGAAAACTGAACGGTCTTTGGCGAAATAAAGTACGGCTGCCAGTGCAAGGATCAAGGCGCCTGAGATTATGATGATGAGGCTCCGTTTCATTTGAGTGTTCTGTTTTGCTCAAAAATACGATTAAGTAAACGCAGCGATCCAACATTTTCGTTTATTGTATGAAAAGGAGGTTGTTAATAAACCGGTTAAAATAAAAAAGGCCGTCCGTCTGTTGACGTTCGACCTTCCCGTAATATTTTAACCAAACGGATCTTACAACGATTTAGCCACTTCCACTTCGTGGTAGGCTTCAATGTGATCACCCACCTTAATGTCGTTGAAGTTTTCGATGTTTAATCCGCACTCGTATCCGTTCTTCACTTCTTTCACGTCTTCCTTAAAACGTTTCAGCGAACCAAGGTTCCCGGTGTAGATAACAATACCGTCGCGGATTACGCGAACCTTGGCATTTCGGTTGATTTTTCCGTCGCGCACGATACAGCCGGCAACAGTACCAACTTTGGTAATTTTGAAGGTTTCAAGCACTTCAGTCGTACCCAGCACTTCTTCCTTAATGTCGGGAGAAAGCATCCCTTCCATAGCTGCCTTGATCTCGTTGATGGCATCGTAAATAATGGAGTACAAACGAATATCGATTTGTTCTTTTTCGGCCAGTTTTCGCGCATTAAGCGACGGACGCACCTGGAATCCAATCACGATGGCTTCAGAAGCTGCTGCGAGCAAAATGTCCGATTCCGAGATCTGACCAACGGCTTTGTGCTTTACGTTCACCTGAATCTCCTCGGTCGACAGTTTAATAAGTGAATCGGAAAGTGCTTCGATAGACCCGTCCACGTCACCCTTAATAATAAGGTTCAATTCCTGGAAATTACCGATGGCGATCCTTCTGCCTATTTCGTCAAGCGTAATATGTTTTTGTGTGCGTAAGCCCTGTTCTCGTGCCAGTTGTTCACGTTTATTGGTAATGTTCCGAGCCTCACGTTCACTGTCCATTACGTTAAACTTATCACCTGCCTGTGGGGCACCGTTCAATCCAAGAATGATTGCTGGTTGTGCCGGTCCTACCTCATCAATGCGCTGATTACGTTCGTTGAACATGGCTTTTACGTGACCAAAATACTGACCGGCAATGATAACATCACCCACTTTTAAGGTGCCACTTTGAATGAGTACGGTGGAAACGAAACCCCGTCCTTTGTCCAGTTCCGATTCGATGATGGTTCCCTGGGCATTTTTATCCGGGTTGGCTTTCAGCTCAAGCAGTTCAGCTTCGAGCAATACTTTTTCCATGAGTTCGTCGACACCTGTCCCGTTTTTGGCTGAGATGTCCTGCGACTGGTACTTACCTCCCCATTCTTCAACGAGGTAATTCATATTTGCCAGTTCTTCTTTTATTTTTTCAGGATTTGCACCCGGCTTGTCAATTTTATTAATGGCGAATACAATGGGAACTCCTGCTGCTGCTGCATGATTGATGGCCTCTACGGTTTGCGGCATCACATTGTCGTCGGCTGCCACAATAATAATGGCAATGTCGGTAACCTGCGCACCGCGTGCACGCATGGCGGTAAAAGCCTCGTGACCGGGAGTATCAAGGAAAGTGATATCCTTCCCGTTGTCGAGATCCACATGGTAAGCCCCGATGTGCTGGGTAATACCACCTGCCTCACCAGCAATTACGTTGGTATTACGAATGTAGTCGAGCAAGGAAGTCTTTCCGTGGTCGACGTGTCCCATTACTGTTACAATTGGCGAACGAGGCAGCAATTCTTCCTCGGGATCCTCTTCTTCTTCGATCGCTTCTGCAATGTCAACACTGACAAATTCTACCTTATATCCAAATTCTTCGGCAACAATCGAAAGTGTTTCAGCATCCAGACGCTGGTTGATCGACACAAACAGTCCGAGTGACATACAGGATGAAATGATTTCATTCACCCCAACGTTCATCATGGTAGCAAGTTCAGCAACGGTAACAAATTCAGTAACTTTCAATACATTCTGTTCCTGCATTTGCTGTTCCATGTCTGCCTGCGCTTTTTCACTTGCAGCTGCTCGTTTCTCGCGACGGTGCTTAGCTCCTTTCGATTTTCCTTTCGAGGTAAGGCGCGCGAGTGTATCTTTTATTTGCTTTTGTACGTCTTCTTCGTTAACCTCTTTTTTCAGCGGACGTTTCTTCTTGCTCCCCTGCTTGTTAACCTGGAATTTACCTTTTGGTCTTTCTCCCTGTTGCTTGTCGACATTTACACGACCCGTATCTTTCGAGATACGTTTCCTGCGTTTTTTACGCCCTTTGTCCGAGGCTGCTTCTTTTTTATCTGGCAAATCAATTTTGCCAAGAACTGTCGGGCCATTTAGTTTTTCCGATTTAGCACGGATTACATTTTCTCCCTCTGCTTTTGAACCTTCTTCTGTTTTATCTGCCTGGCGCTGTGCATCTTTTTGCTTCTGTCTTGCCTGGCGTTCTTTCTCTTTTTCTTGCTTCGACTTTTTGTCGGGTCGTGTTTTCTGGTTCATGCTCTGCAGGTCGATCTTCCCCACTACTTTTACTTCGTCCACTTTTGGAACGTCAGTTTCTAGTAATTCGTCTTCTTCCTTTTCTACAGGCTTTTCCTCTTTGGTTTCCTTTGCTTTCTTTTCGCCCTTGTCCGCCGGTTTTTCTTTCTCTTCCTGAGGCTCTTCTGCTTTTTTCTTGGGTTTTCCCACCTGATCAAGGTCGATTTTATCCAGTATTTTCGGTTGTTTGGCTGCAGGTTTTTCTACTTCTTTCTCCGGCTCTTTCTCCGCTTCCGGAGTTTTTTGTTCTTTTACCTGCTCTTCTGCTTCATCCCCTGCAGGTTCTTCGTCTCCGTCAATCGAGATGACCTCTTTTTTGGGACGATGACTTTTCAGACTGATTTTTTCTGATTCTTTCTTCAGTGAAATATCAATCTTGTACTCTTGTTCGAGCAGTTTAACGGCTTCGAGCGATACTTTGGTGTTGGGATTCGAGTCAATCTCGTATCCTTTTTTATGCAGAAATTCAACAATTGTATGAATTCCAACATTGAATTCTCTTGCAAGTTTACTAAGCCTTATTGTGTTCCCTGCTACCATAAATATTTTTTTACTTTCTTTTTAAATGTACGCTCTGTTTTAACAGCGCCTCATTTTATTCAAATTCCGCTTTCAGAACCTTTAGCACATCATCGATCGTTTCTTCTTCCAGATCGGTACGTTTAATCAGGTCTTCCCGCGAAAGATTCAATACGTTTTTAGCGGTGTCGCAACCAATAGCCTTCAGTGCATCGATTACCCAGTCTTCAATTTCATCGGCAAATTCATCCAGGTTAACGTCTTCGTCATCTTCTTCCATTTCACGGTATACGTCAATTTCGTATCCGGTAAGCTGGCTTGCCAGTCGAATATTAAGACCTCCTTTACCTATGGCCAGTGAAACTTCCTCGGGGCGCAGGTAGACTTCCGCTTTTTTCTCTTCTTCCAGTATTTTAATCGAATTAATTTTAGCTGGATTCAGTGCTCGCTTAATATACAACTGAAGGTTATTCGAGAAATTGATTACATCGATATTCTCGTTTCTCAACTCGCGTACGATGCCATGAATTCTTGATCCTTTCATACCTACGCAGGCTCCAACCGGGTCAATTCTTTCATCATACGACTCAACCGCTACTTTTGCTCTTTCGCCGGGCACACGAACGATCTTCTTAATGGTGATCAGCCCGTCGAATATTTCCGGTATCTCGAGTTCAAATAAACGCTCGAGGAAAGCCGGTGCCGTACGCGAAAGAATAATAAGCGGATTATTGTTGCGGAGTTCCACCTTGTACACAATAGCGCGAACGTTATCGCCTTTGCGGAAGTAATCAGACGGAATCTGTTCCGACTTGGGAAGGATCAGTTCGTTTCCTTCGTCATCCAGGATCAGGATTTCTTTTTTCCAAACCTGGTATACTTCACCGGTTACAATATCGCCAATTTTATCTTTATATTTCCCGTAGATATGGTCTTTTTCCAGTTCCAGAATTTTGCTGGCCAGGTTCTGACGCAGGTTCAAAATTGCGCGTCTTCCAAAATCGGCCAGTTTTACTTCGTCGGTAACTTCCTCTCCAACCTCGTAATCCTCATCAATTTTTAAAGCATCCGAAAGCGTAATCTGCAGGTTGGGATCTTCCAGTTCTCCATCCTCAACCACTTCACGGTTTCTCCAGATCTCAAAGTCACCTTTGTCGATGTTGATGATCACATCGAAATTTTCATCGGTGCCATACTGACGGATAAGTACACTGCGGAACACTTCCTCCAGCACACTCATCATCGTTACCCTGTCAATGTTCTTCAGCTCCTTGAATTCAGCAAAAGTATCTATCAGGTTTATATTTTCCATTTCAATTTTATTTAAATGAAATTACCGCTTTCGCACTTTTAATTTCGTTGTATTTAAATTTATGTTCTCTCACTACCAATTGCTTTTTTTTGTGCCCTTCCACTTTTTCACGACCCGAGGTTTCGAGAACGAATCCTTCGTCGTCGGTCACTTTTAGCGTACCTTCCAGTTTTTCTCCTTCTTCACTGAGCACCTCAATCGGACGGCCGGTGTATTTGATGAATTGCTCGCGCACCTTGAAACCCTCTGTCAGCCCCGGTGAAGAGACTTCCAGTGCGAAATCTTCCGCATCACGATCGAGGCTGTGTTCCACATGCCGGCTGATCTCGATACACTTTTCAATGGTCATGCCGTTGAACCCATCCACAAAAACATGAATACGGTTATTCGTGCTTACGCTGATGTCAACGATAAACATCTCATCGTCAAGCTTTTCTTTAACCAGTTTCTCTATGTAAGCTTTGGCAATCATCAACTTTCTATCCAATAAAATAGGGAACCCGAGGTCCCCTAAAAACAGTTTTTAGAAAATTCTCGGCAAAAATAGTAAAATAATTGAACTTTGACAAATAACTTTTATGTGCTTAAACAATTGATTTAAAGGTATAAAATCTTTCCGGTCATCCCTCTTTTTCACTTGTACGAAAAGCGAAAAATCAGGCCTATCTTTCACAAAATCAATAGTTTTTGGGATAAGGTAAAGTTTTGTACTTTTAAGCAGGCTGAAACACGCATATTTGTGAGCAACACCCGTTTAAATAAGAAAAAGATAATAAACGATCCGGTCTTTGGGTTTATCAACCTGCAATCGGAAACCGTGTTCGACCTGCTCGAGCATCCTTTTTTTCAGCGATTGCGAAGGATAAAACAACTTGGACTTTCGTACCTGGTTTTCCCGGGAGCGAACCATACACGCTTCGAACATGCACTGGGCGCCAGTCATTTAATGCGTCAGGCAATCAATACCTTGCGATTGAAAGGACATCGAATCAACGATGAAGAAGCCGAGGCTGTAACCATTGCCATTTTACTTCACGATATTGGTCATGCTCCTTTTTCTCATGTACTGGAAAATTCGCTGGTAAACATTTCGCACGAAGACATTTCATTGCTGATCATGCAAGAACTGAACACCGAGTTTAACGGCAAATTGGATCTTGCCATCGAGATTTTCACCAATAACTACAAAAAACAGTTTCTGCACCAGCTTGTGGCCAGTCAGCTCGATATGGACCGGCTGGATTACCTGAGCCGCGACAGCTTTTTTACGGGCGTCGCGGAAGGAACAGTGGGCATTGAACGAATCATTAAAATGTTGAACGTTTTCGAAGATAAACTGGTTGTAGATGTGAAAGGCATTTATTCCATCGAAAAATTCCTGATTTCAAGGCGCCTCATGTACTGGCAGGTGTATTTGCATAAAACGGTGGTGGCTGCCGAGTTTTTGCTTATCAATGTTTTACGCAGAGCCAAAGAACTAATTTCGCAGGGAGAGGAGCTTTATACCACACCGACACTCCGGATTTTTCTGAATAACAGTTTCACTCCTCAAGATTTTCAGAAGAATATTATGGTTGATGGAAAGAAGGTGCTTAACTGGTATACCTTACTCGACGATAATGACATCCTGATCTCGATTAAGGAATGGCAAACGCACAATGACCCGGTATTATCGAAACTCGCAGCCAGCCTAATAAACAGGAAGTTACTGCATACACAATTGAATGATAAACCGCTCTCTAAAAAGGCGAAGGAAAAATTTCTAAAACGCATCCGGGAGATGGTCATCTCCGATCCGGAACTGGCGAAATATTTCCTGATAACAGGGGTGATTACCAACAGTGCCTATAATAAACATGACGAAAATATATACGTGCTTAATAAAGATAACTCCATAAAAGAATTGAACGCTGCCTCCGATATTAATTTGTCGGCGCTCTCGAAAGCTGTGCGCAAGTATTTTGTGTGCTACCCTAAAGAATTGGACATTTATTAGTTAAAAGCTATATTTGCATCGCAAAAAAACAGAGAATGGATTTTAAAGCTACGGACATTGCCTCTTTCTTAAACGGAGAGCTTGTAGGAGACGGCGATGTAAAAGTATCGGATGTCTCGAAGATTGAGGAAGGGAAAGAGGGAACGCTGGCTTTCCTGGCAAATCCAAAATACGAGAACTACATTTACGAAACCAATGCATCGATTGTTTTGGTGAATAAATCGTTTGAACCTCGCAAAGAAATTTCTGCTACACTGATTAAAGTTGACGATGCCTACCAGGCATTTGCTTCTCTGCTTGACCTGTATATGCAGGCACGTCAAAATCTGAAAAAAGGAATTGAACAGCCCAGTTACATCGACGAGAGTGCCTCTGTTGGTGACGATCTTTACCTTGGAGCTTTTTCTTATATCGGGCAGAATGCGAAAATCGGAAACAATGTAAAGATCTATCCGCAGGTACATATTGGCGACAATGTGACCATAGGCGACGACTGTATTTTCTACGCCGGAGCTAAGATCTATGCAGATACTGTGATCGGTAACCGCTGCATCATTCATTCAGGAGCCGTCATCGGTTCTGATGGTTTTGGTTTTGCACCGACCCGTGATGGTAGCTATAAAAAAATACCACAAATTGGGAATGCCATTCTCGAAGACGATGTAGAAATTGGTGCCAACGCTGCAGTTGATTGTGGTACGATGGGCTCTACCATCATTCGAAAAGGTACCAAAATCGATAACCTTGTGCAGATTGCTCATAACTGCGACATTGGCGAGAACAATGTTTTTGCCGGTCAGGTAGGCATCTCCGGCTCCACCAAAGTAGGCAACAATTGCATGTTTGCCGGTCAGGTAGGCCTGGGTGGACATATCACCGTTGGAGATAATGTAACGCTTGGTGCGCAGTCGGGTGTTGCTCAAAATGTTAAAAGCGATCAGGTGTTGCTCGGATCACCGGCAATCGATATTAAAGTGGCGATGAAAGCATACGTTATGCTGCGGCGCTTACCTGAAATCCGCAATGAAGTCCTTCAACTCAAAAAGGACCTGGAATCACTGAAAAACAAGTAAGAAACTTAACTACTCATATGGTTGTGAAACAAAAGACCCTGGCCAAATCATTTAAAATCGAAGGGAAAGGTCTTCATACCGGTGTACTGACCACCATGACTTTTTTTCCTGCTCCTGTTCATCATGGATTTAAATTTAAGCGCGTTGATTTGGAAGGACAGCCTGTTATCGATGCGGATGTAGATCTGGTAATCGACACTTCGCGCGGAACCTTGCTCGAAAAAGACGGTGCACGCATCGGAACGATCGAACATGCCCTGGCAGCGCTGGTTGGCATGGATCTCGACAATATTCTTATTGAAGTAAATAACGAAGAAGCGCCGATTATTGACGGCAGTTCAAAATATTTTGTTGAAGGCATTGAGAAGGCCGGAGTTGTTGAGCAGGATGCGGAAAGAGAATTTTTCGAGATCACGGAGAAAATAGAAATGCTGGATGAAAAATCAGGCTCGCACCTTGTTGCACTTCCCGATAATGATTACAGCCTTAATGTAATGATCTCTTTCCCGTCGGCCGTTTTGAATAACCAGTATGCCACCCTGGAATCGATTCATGATTTTAGGAAAGAAATTGCTGAATGTCGCACGTTTGTATTTGTTCGGGAAATTGAATTTTTGTTGAATCATAACCTGATAAAGGGAGGTGATCTGAACAATGCCATTGTAATTATCGACCGCGAGATCAGCCAGGATGAGCTCGACCGACTAGCCGATCTGACCAATCATCCGCGAGTGGAAGTAAAACCGCAGGGAATTCTGAATAACCTGGAATTGCATTTCGATAACGAGTGTGCCCGACATAAATTACTGGACGTAATTGGCGATCTGGCACTGTTGGGAAAACGAATTAAAGGAAGAATCATTGCTTCGAAACCTGGGCATGGTCCGAATACCATGTTTGCCAGAGAGTTGAAAAAACAGTGGAGAAAAACGCTCATCGGTGCTCCGGTAATTGACCCCAATGCCAAACCACTGATGGATGTAACCCGGATACAGGAATTTCTGCCACATCGATATCCTTTCCTGTTGCTGGACAAAGTGGTTGAGATTAAAGAGGATGAGATCATCGGCGTAAAAAATGTGACCATAAACGAACCCTTCTTTGAAGGCCATTTCCCGGAAGAACCGGTAATGCCGGGTGTATTGCTCATCGAGGCAATGGCACAATGCGGTGGCTTGCTGGTACTCAGCCAGAAAACTGAGAAATATTCAACCTACTTCATTCGTATCGACAACGTTAAATTCAGACAAAAAGTAGTGCCGGGCGATACCCTGGTTTTCAAGTTGAACCTTACAACTCCCATCAGAAGAGGAATTGCCAACATGAAAGGGATGGTGTATGTCGGAGAAAAAATGGTTGCCGAAGGCGAGTTTATGGCACAAATCGTTCCCAAAGGGGATTAATAAATAATACTATATTTACACCGTGAAAATGATTGGACTTTTGGTCCGGTCACATCCTGCCAGCCAAACGTAGGATGATACAGCAAATTAAGATTGATACTAAATGAAACAACCATTAGCTTACGTTCATCCTGATGCTAAAATAGCCGACAATGTTGTTATTGAGCCCTTTGTTTCCATCGATCACGATGTGATCATCGGCGAAGGAACTCGTATTGGTTCGAGTGTGACCATATTGCCGGGAACAAGAATTGGGAAAAATTGTAATATTTTCCCGGGTGCAGTTATTGGAGCCGTACCGCAAGACCTTAAATTCAGGGGAGAATATTCTACCGTTGAAATAGGAGATAACACCACCATCCGCGAATTTGTAACCGTGAACAGGGGAACTGCAGCACGTGGTAAAACAGTGGTAGGAAGCAATACCTTGTTGATGGCTTATGTGCACATTGCTCATGATTGCGTGGTCGGTAATAATGTAATCCTGGTTAACAGTACTCAACTGGCCGGCGAAGTTTGTGTTGATGACTGGGCCATTATCGGCGGAATGACGGCGATACATCAGTTTTGCCGCATTGGTTCACATGTGATGATATCAGGTGGATCGTTGGTTCGTAAAGATGTACCGCCATTTATCAAAGCCGGTCGCGAACCGCTATCATACGTTGGAATTAACTCTATCGGATTACGACGCCGTCAGTTCAACAACGATAAAATACGTGAGGTACAGGATATTTACCGCTACATTTATCAAAAAGGACTGAATACGGCGCAAGCAGTTGAGATCATCGAAGCTGAAATGCCGGCAACACCCGAACGTGACGAAGTACTCCTCTTTGTAAAAGATTCGAAACGAGGAATTATAAGGGGCTATTTCCCGGATTAAGTTGGAATAGACAAAAGAATATTGAGTGCCATTTCCGGTCGTTGACGGAGGTGGCATTTTTATTTCCCGTGGTTCCAGCCCTGCGCCTCCAGTGCAATAGCACTTCCGCCGGCTGTAATAAGGTTGGTTCCTTCACTGGCTTCGGCCATGTGCCCGACGATCGTAAAATCCGGATCATTTTTAATCTTTTCGTAATCTTCGAGTTGCAGTGTGAAAAGGAGTTCGTAATCTTCACCCCCGTTTAACGCAGCAACCAGAGGGTTGATGTTCAGTTCCTCAGCCATCTTTTTGGTTTGGTAATCCATCGGGATTTTGTCTTCGAAAAGCGAGCAGCCTGTACCCGAGTTTTTACACAGGTGCATGACTTCAGAAGAAAGCCCGTCCGAAATATCGATCATCGAAGTTGGTTTGATTCCAAGTTTCTTAAAAGCGGCAATTACATCGGCACGTGCTTCTGGTTTGAGTTGTCGTTCCAGAATATAATCGTAGCCTTCCAGTTGGGGTTGCATGTTTTGATTGACCTTGAATACTTCGTTTTCGCGTTCGAGCAACTGCAGACCCATGTACGCACCGCCCAAATCACCCGAGACACAGATCAGTTCGTTCGGTTTGGCTCCACTGCGCAGCACCAAATCATCCTTTTTGCCTTCACCAATCGCTGTAACCGAAATAGTTAATCCGGTAAGCGAGCTGGTAGTGTCGCCGCCTATCAGATCGATGCCGTATTTCTCGCAGGCCAAATAGATACCGGAATAAAGCTCATCGATGGCTTCAACCGAGAATTTGCTCGAAATGGCAATGCTCACTGTTATCTGTTTGGGGACCGCATTCATGGCAAAAATGTCGGAAAGGTTCACTACAACAGCCTTGTATCCTAAATGCTTTAACGGCACGTACATTAAATTAAAATGAACACCTTCCGTGAGCAGGTCGGTTGAAACAACCACTTGTTTATCTGCGTATTCCAGGATAGCAGCATCGTCGCCAACACCTTTTACGGTGCTCTCATTTCGGAGTTGAATGTTCCTTGTGAGTCGATCGATCAGGCCAAATTCACCCAGTTCCGATATGTTTGTTTGCTTGTTTCCTTTACTCATAATTAATAAAAGACAAAAAAGTATTTATATATGCAATATATGGTCAAAAATACCCATAGTTTTATATCTTTGCAATTTTATTTAAACAGTCTTAATTAAGCTTTGTTATAAAGCTTGGAAGAAAGCAATTAAAATGGAAGAACAAGAAAAAATATTGAATGACGTAACGCAGGGAGAATACAAGTACGGTTTTTTTACCGATATAGAGACGGATATTCTCGAAAAGGGATTGAATGAGGACGTTATTCGCTTAATTTCAGCAAAAAAGGAGGAACCTGAGTTTATGCTTGAATTCAGGCTGGAAGCATACCGGAAGTGGAAAAAAATGAAAATGCCTAACTGGGCTTATTTAAAAGTTCCACCCATCGATTTTCAAGGTATAAGTTATTATGCTGCACCAAAGAAAAAACCGCAGTACAGTAGCCTTGATGAGGTGGATCCAGAATTGCTAGAGACTTTCAACAAGCTGGGTATTCCGCTTGAAGAGCAGAAACAGCTTGCAGGAGTTGCTGTGGATGCCGTGATCGACAGCGTATCGGTTAAGACTACTTTTAAAGAGACCCTGGCAGAAAAAGGAATCATATTTTGCTCTTTCTCTGAAGCGGTTCGCGAACATCCAGAGTTGGTAAAGAAATACCTGGGACAAGCTGTTCCCGTTGCTGATAACTTTTTTGCAGCACTGAATTCTGCAGTTTTCAGTGATGGATCGTTCTGCTACATACCAAAAGGTGTTCGCTGCCCGATGGAACTTTCAACCTATTTCAGGATCAACGCAGCCAATACAGGCCAGTTCGAACGGACGTTGATTGTTGCTGACGACGATAGTTATGTCAGTTATCTCGAAGGTTGTACTGCGCCGATGCGCGACGAAAACCAGTTGCACGCTGCCGTGGTTGAGATTATTGCACTTGACAGGGCGGAAGTGAAATATTCAACCGTTCAGAACTGGTACCCGGGCGATAAAAACGGGAAAGGTGGTATATATAATTTTGTGACCAAGCGTGGGGTGTGTCGCGGGGTTTCATCGAAGATCAGCTGGACACAGGTAGAAACCGGTTCGGCCATCACCTGGAAATACCCAAGCTGTATTCTGATGGGTGACAATTCGATAGGCGAGTTCAATTCGGTGGCGGTTACCAACAATCACCAGCAAGCGGATACCGGATCGAAGATGATACATATCGGTAAAAACACCAAGTCGACCATTGTTTCAAAAGGGATATCGGCCGGTAAAAGCGATAATTCATACCGTGGTCTGGTGAAAATTTTACCAAAAGCAACCAACTCGAGAAATTTTTCGCAGTGCGATTCTCTGTTGTTGAATGATACCTGCGGAGCACATACCTTCCCCTACATCGAGGTTCAGAATAAATCGTCGGTCGTTGAACACGAAGCAACCACTTCGAAGATCGGCGAAGATCAGATCTTTTACTGTAATCAGCGAGGAATTGATACCGAGATGGCTATTGGTATGATCGTAAATGGTTATGCCAAGGAAGTGTTGAACAAATTACCGATGGAATTTGCAGTGGAAGCCCAAAAATTATTGGCAATCAGCCTTGAGGGAAGTGTGGGATAAAAACAGAAAATATTAACCAGAGGAGGACGGTACTTCTCCGTTCTCGAATTTCAACAAATAGTAACATGCTACAAATAAAAGATTTATATGTTTCCGTAGAAGGGATGGAGATTCTGAAAGGAATTAATCTGGAAGTGAAACCCGGTGAGGTCCATGCCATAATGGGGCCAAACGGATCAGGTAAAAGTACCCTGGCCAGCATACTGGCTGGGAAGGAAGAATACGAAGTGACTTCGGGAGAAGTGATTTATGAAGGAGAAGACTTGCTGGAAGCAGCACCGGAAGACCGTGCCAAAAATGGTTTATTTCTGAGTTTTCAGTATCCGGTAGAGATTCCGGGAGTTCCGATGGTAAATTTTCTCAAGTCTGCCGTCAACGAACACCGCAAACACCAGGGTTTAAAGGAGCTTACTGCGGCCGAGTTCCTGAAACTCATGCGCGAGAAAATGGACCTCGTTGATATGCATCCGAACCTTACCAACCGTTCGGTGAACGAAGGATTTTCGGGAGGGGAGAAAAAGAAAAATGAAATTTTCCAGATGGCCTTGCTCGAGCCGAAACTGGCGATTCTTGATGAGACCGATTCGGGTCTTGATATCGATGCATTGAAAACCGTTGCCCATGGTGTTAATGCCATGCGTTCGCCTGATAGATCGGCCATTGTGGTTACCCACTATCAGCGACTGCTGGAATACATTGTGCCCGATTATGTGCACATACTATACCAGGGAAAGATCGTTAAAACGGCTGGTAAAGAACTGGCACTCGAGCTTGAAGAAAAAGGATACGACTGGATCAAATCAGAAATTGCTGTTTAAAATGAGTGTAATAGTAGATCAAGCAGATTTATCATTAAAATACACTGCGCACTACAACGAGGTGAAAGAAGAACTTTTTGAAAGTTCATCCGACATCCTGAACGCGCATCGAAATAAAGCGTTCCAAAACTTCGTGTTGCAGGGTATTCCTACGAGGAAAAATGAGAATTATAAGTATACCAACCTTCAGCTTTCCTTTTCACCTGATTTTCAGTTTTTGCATCACAAACCGGGGCAAAAAGCGAATAAGGAAGAACTCTTTCGCTGCGATGTGCCCGATCTGAACACCAATCTGGTTTATGTGCTGAATGGATGGTTTTATAAAGACAGCGAACTGAATTTGCCCGAAGGCGTGATTTTCGACAGTCTGGATAAAATTGCAAAAGAGCGTCCTGAATTGCTGGCCGAATACGGAAGTATTGCGCTTACCGATGATGATCCGCTGGTAGCACTAAATACTGCTTTTGCTAAAGACGGTTTTTTCCTTTATGTACCGAAAGGAGTGGTGATCGAGCAACCAATTCAGATCATAAACCTACTGCAAAACGAGAAAGATTCGTTTTCTACACAGCGTAATTTTGTTAAAGTGGAAGAAGGCGGCAAGGCGCGGGTCCTGCTTTGCGATCATACGCTGAACCTGAACCAGTACCTCAGCAATTCGGTGACTGAGATTTTTGTGGGCGATAATGCTGAGATGGAATTTTATACACTTCAAAATCAGCACAACAAAGCAACCAACCTGAATTCTGTCTTTGTAAAGCAAGGCCGCGATTCGCGTGCAACTACGCACACCGCATCGCTACACGGAGGAATGGTACGCAACAACCTGAAGTTTATTCTGGATGGTGAAAATGGTGAAGCCAACATGTACGGCATGGCATTTATGGACCGTAAACAACACGTCGATAATTTCACGCAGGTGATCCATGCCAAACCGCATTGTGTGAGCAACCAGTTGTACAAAAATGTGCTGGACGACCAGTCATCGGGTGCGTTCTCCGGAAGGATTCATGTTGTTCGCGATGCACAGAAAACAAATGCGTTCCAGCGGAATAACAACCTCTTGCTTACCGACGAGGCGACTATGCAAACAAAACCACAGTTGATTATTGATGCTGACGATGTAAAATGCAGTCACGGTGCAACTGTTGGACAGATCGACGAAGAAGCATTGTTCTACATTCGGGCACGCGGAATTGAAGAAACAAAGGCGCGGCTGATGATGATGAATGCATTTACGCATGAAGTGGTGAACGAGATCAATTTGAAGCCATTGCGCGACCGCATCGATGAACTGGTGGATAAACGTTTGAAAGGAGAACTGGCCCGCTGTCACGACTGCGCTTATCAGTGCGATTGCTAAGCGGGATACTTATACATATTTAACCGGCATTCTTTTAAATTGAAAAGCCGCAACAGGGAACCGTTCTATTTATTAGGGCGGTTCCTTTTTTATGGAAATCTTTTGCACCTTTGTAGCAGTGGTTTGATAACCCGAAACAGGAAGAACATGAGTTACGATATCGAAAAAATACGCAGTTATTTTCCCATCCTGAAAAAGGAGATTTACAACAAACCTTTGATCTATTTCGATAGTGCAGCATCCGCACAAAAACCGATTCAGGTATTGATGAAGGAGGAGGAACTACATAACGAATATTACGGAAATATTCATCGTGGGGCGCATTTTATGGCCGACAGGGCAACCGAAGCATACGAAGCAGTGCGTGACAAACTAATGACTTTTATAAATGCCGGCTCACGTAATGAAATAATTTTCACCAAAGGAACCACGGAAAGCATTAACCTGGTTGCGACATCATTCGGTGAACAATTTTTTAGGGAAGGCGATGAGATTATTGTTTCCGAAATGGAGCACCATTCCAACATTGTTCCCTGGCAACTTGTCGCAAAACGAAAAGGGGCCAAAATTGTAAAATGGCCGTTTAACGATGACGGCACCTTGTCGCTTGAAAAACTGCAGGAACTGTTCACGGATAAAACTAAATTCGTGGCCGTAGCGCATGTTTCAAATGTACTGGGTACCATCAACCCGGTCAAAGAAATAATCGAGCTTGCACACCGGCAAAATATTCCTGTTCTGATTGATGGGGCACAAGCCGCACCTCATGTTCCTATTGATGTTCAGAAATTGGATGCCGATTTTTATGCATTTTCTGCCCATAAAATGTATGGTCCAAATGGTGTTGGTGTGCTTTACGGAAAAGAAAAATGGCTAAAAGAAATGCCGCCGTACCAGGGAGGGGGAGAAATGATCGCTGAAGTTAGTTTCGATGGAACGACTTTTAACGAACTGCCTTTTAAATTTGAAGCCGGCACCCCTAACATAAACGGGGCGATTTCTTTTGGTGCAGCGCTTGATCTGATCAATGAAACCGGATTAAAAAATATAGCCGACCGGGAACATGAACTTCTTGTTTATGCCACCTCAAAACTGAAGCAAATCGAGGGCCTGAAAATTTATGGTGAGGCACCTGACAAATCAGCTGTAATCGCGTTTAACATCCATGGCGTTCACGCTTACGACCTGGCGATGTTGCTCGATAAAATGGGCATAGCGCTCCGAAGCGGTCATCTTTGCGCTGATACGGTTATGACACATTTTGACATCCAGGGCTGCGTGAGAATATCGTTTGGTATGTATAACACTCTGGCCGAGATCGACACCTTTCTTCAGGCACTTAACAAAGTGAGAATGATGTTTTAAACCTGTCTTAGCTTTCCCTTTTAAAGTCAATATTAATATTGTTGGGAAGCAAAAATTTACGACCTTTGCATCCGTTATTGAAACGAATTTTATATGACCATTGAACAAGTTCAACAGGAAATAGTCGATGAGTTTTCGATGTTCGAAGACTGGATGGATAAATATGCTTACCTGATCGAACTCGGAAACGCACTAAAACCACTTGATCCAAAAGATAAAAACGATCAGAACCTGATTAAGGGTTGTCAGTCGCGTGTGTGGCTGGTTGCAGAAATGCAAGACGGCACCATAGATTTTCGTGGCGAAAGCGACGCCGTCATCGTTAAAGGATTGGTGGCTTTGTTGTTGCGGGTCGTTTCGGGCCGTACACCAAAGGAATTGATCGAAAACGAATTGCATTTCATCGATGACCTGGGATTAAAACAGCACCTATCACCGACACGTTCCAATGGATTGTTGGCAATGGTAAAACAAATTCGGCTGTACGCTGTTGCATATAGCAAAATTGAAGGATAGGGAGGAGTTGACATGGATAAGCGAATTGACTTGATCATTAATAACCTCAAAGAAGTATACGACCCTGAGATTCCGGTAAATGTATACGATTTGGGTTTGATTTATAATGTAGATGTTGACGAGAACAACAATGCTAATATTGTAATGACCTTAACGGCACCGGGATGCCCGGTGGTGGATGTGCTTATCGATGATGTAACTCAAGCTGCTCAGTCGGTTGAGGGAATTGAAACGGTAAATGTCGACCTGACATTCGAGCCGCCCTGGGATAAATCGATGATGAGCGAGGAAGCCCGGCTGGAACTCGGATTCTTTTAAAAGAAAACGTTCAGGTGCAACACTTCCTAAGGTTTTTTATTATCATACTCTCAACAGTTTTAAGAAATGAAAAATCTAATTTCTCTTATCGCTTTTCAATTCGACATTTATTAGCCCATCAAATCCGCTCGGACCATAAATTGCAGCGACACGGGAACCATATTCTATAGAATTTCCCTCCTATGAATTTCTTTGAGCGTGGTATAATCTGCCGGATTTTCATTTAATATTATCATTGTGTGAAAGGTAATTATACTTGTTCCCTGAATTGTAATAAACAAAATAACTAAAATTAAGAGCTAACTCGTAAAGGTTATGAGCTTGTGTGATTCTAAAATTTTTATCTACAGCAACCGATCTTGGTGTTTGATTAATGGGCGTATTTTCAGGAGGTAGCATGCGAATTCTTTCTTGGTTAACATTCTGTTTAAGAGAAGAATAACGAATAAAAAGAAAAAGGGTTTGAATGAAATTAATACGTTTCAAAGTAAACGTATTTGATCTTTTAACATGACAATTATTGTGTTTTAATCAATCTTCATCGGCTTATCCACTTTCGCTTTTAAAAGTGCAATTTCAAGCACATCCATAATGGTATGCACAAAATGGAATTTCAATCCCTTTAAATAAGCATCTTTGATGTCTTCCAGGTTTTTACGATTCAGCTCCGAAAGAATGATCTCAGTGATGCCAGCTCGTTTGGCAGCCAGTATTTTTTCTTTAATTCCACCAACCGGTAATACTTTTCCACGCAGTGTGATCTCACCGGTCATGGCCAGGTTTTTCTTTACTTTTCGCTGTGTAAAAGCTGATGCCAGGGAAGTGACCATGGTTACTCCAGCAGAAGGACCGTCTTTTGGAATGGCACCTTCCGGGACGTGAACATGCACGTTCCAATTGCCAAACACTTCCGGTTTCAGACCCAGTTCATCGGCATGGGCTTTTAAGTATTCGTGGGCCAGCATGGCCGATTCTTTCATCACATCACCCAGGTTCCCGGTTAAGGTCAGGCTTCCTTTTCCTTTGCTCAGGCTGGTTTCTACATACAGGATTTCGCCACCAACGGCTGTCCATGCAAGCCCGGTAACCACTCCTGCAAAGTCGTTGCCCTGGTATTTTTCCTTGGTATATTCAGTTACGCCGAGGTATTCGCGGATATCGGTTTTGGTAAGCTTTTTATTGTACGATTCTTCGAATGCGATTTTCTTGGCGATACGTCGCACCACTTTGGCAATTTTCTTGTCCAGTTCGCGCACGCCCGATTCGCGCGTGTAGCCATCAATGATCAATTCAATCACTTCCTTTGGGAAAGAAACACTGGTTTTTTTCAGCCCATGGTTTTTCAGCTGTTTCGGGATGAGGTGACGCTTGGCAATCTCCACTTTTTCTTCGAGCAGATAACCGCTTACTTCGATCATTTCCAGGCGGTCGCGCAAAGGCGGCGCAATGGTGCTTAGCGAATTGGCAGTAGAAATGAACATGACTTTCGACAGGTCGAAATCCTGTTCCACGTAATTGTCGTGGAACTCGCTGTTCTGTTCCGGATCAAGCACTTCCAGCAATGCAGAAGCCGGATCGCCGTGAAAGTGTTTCGAAACTTTATCGATCTCATCCAGGATGAAAACCGGGTTCGACGACTTGGCTTTTTTAATGTTTTGTATAATTCTGCCAGGCATGGCACCGATGTAGGTTTTCCGGTGTCCGCGGATCTCCGATTCATCGTGCAAACCACCCAGACTCATGCGGGCATATTTGCGACCCAATGCACGTGCGACTGATTTCCCGAGTGATGTTTTACCCACTCCGGGAGGACCGTATAAACAAAGGATCGGTGCTTTCATGTCGTTCTTCAGTTTCAGAACGGCCAGGTGTTCCAGAATCCGTTCCTTCACTTTTTCCAAACCATAGTGGTCTTCATCCAGCACTTTATTGGCGTGTTTCAGGTCGAAATTGTCTTCCGTGTATTCATTCCACGGAAGTTCGAGCAAAGTCTGACAATAGGTAAACTGAACCGAGTATTCACCTGCAGCAGGATTCAGACGGCCAAGTTTATCCACTTCTTTTTCGAAAAACCTGCTGACTTCTTCACCCCATTTTTTTGCTTTCGCTTTTTCTTTAAGTGCGTTAATTTCCTGTTCAACCGGATTCCCGCCCAATTCATCCTGGATCGTTTTCATTTGCTGGTTGAGCATATACTCACGTTGCTGGCGGTCTAGGTCGGTTTTTACTTTTTTCTGAATATCATGCTTGAGTTCCAGCATTTGCACTTCCTTAACCAGGAAACTGATAGCCTGAATACCTCGATCTTTCAGGTTTTCGATCTCGAGCAGTTTTTGCTTGTCTTCCACCGCAATGTCGGTGTTCGAGCAAATAAAATTGATGAGGAAAGTGGAATTCTCAATGTTCTTCACCGCAAAACTGGCTTCGGGCGGAACGTTGGCGGAGAACTGTGCGACCTTTATAGACAGGTCTTTGAGCGATCCGACGATGGCGTTGAATTCATTATCGTTTTCTGAAGATACATCGTTGAGCGGTTCCACAGCAGCTTTAAGATAAGGCTCTTCACTTATAAATTCGCGAATCTGATACCTTCTTTTTCCCTGGATGATCACTGAAGTGGATCCATCAGGCATTTCCAGAACTTTCAGTATTTCGGCTACTGTCCCAATATGGTAAAGATCTTCTTTTTCGGGCCGGTCGATACTGTGGTCTTTCTGTGCAATTGCGCCCAGCAGTTTTGCACCCCGGTTGACATCGCGGATCAGTTTCAGCGATCGTTCGCGGCCCACCGTTATCGGCAGCACAACTCCCGGGAACAATACGGTGTTTCGCAGCGGTAGAATTGGTAAAACCGCCGGGATATCAGTGTTTTTTAACTCTTTGTCGTCGCCATCGGCAATTATAGGCAGGAATTCCGATTCATCATCCATCATACCTGAACCAAATATTGCCTGAAACGTAGTATTCTTTTTAATTTTCCCCATCTCTCTTTCTCTAAAATGACAGTTTGTCGCTACTAAGCGCCCTGTATATAAGAAATGCTGTTTTGCAATAGCCGTGCCAATTCATTACAATGGTTGGATGTATGTAAAGTTCACCGGTTTGGCGGAAAATACCGACAAATTTGCATGCCTGGAGCAAAAAAAAGCACCCGTCAGGTGGCGGATGCTTTTATTCGTATCGTTAAAAGAAATTACTTCTTTCTGTTCTGCATGTGCTTTCCGTAACGGTTCATGAACTTGTCAACACGTCCTGCTGTATCTACCAGTTTGGTTTTACCGGTATAGAACGGGTGAGAAGTATTTGAGATCTCCAGTTTGTATAAGGGATACTCAACACCGTCAATCACTTCAGTTTCTTTGGTATCAACTGTTGAGCGGGTGATGAAGGTATGTCCGTTCGACATATCTTTGAACGCCACCAGCCTGTAATCCTGTGGGTGAATGTCTTTTTTCATCGTTTTATTTTTTATCGAATGGTTACATTTTCACACTGCAATCCATTCTTTCCGTTATTACTTCTTCTAAATTCGGGCTGCAAAGATAAATATAGTTTGCAATAATCCAAAAAAATCAAAGCGCATTTATTCACTCGTTCTGAACTTGTTACTGTTATGTAATCACCGGTGCTTTGGTTACTTTTTTACTGCGATCGAACATGTAACGCATGGTGTAATGTGTTTTTGCTCTTTTGGCACCGGTCGCTTCGTAAATCGCAATAACTTTTGGGTTAAAATCGCCGGCCCACGAAAATTCCAACTCGGTATAGTGGCGATGCGATTTCTGCTTCATAATCTGTTCTGCGTGCCAGAAAATTCCCGACTCGATCCCCGATCGCTGGTATTTCGGATCGATTCCCATGATCAGTATCCGTGTGCGGTTCATTACTTTGGTTTTCTTGTAATATAAAAACCTGATAATGTTCCAGAGATTCAGTTTTCCGTTGAGTTTCAGTAGGATTTGATTAATATCAGGAACCATTACAAACAGGGCAATTGGCCGGTCTTCGTGGTAGGCGAACCAGATCATTTTTGGATCGAGGATGGCTTTCGATTCTTTTAAGAAATCATAAATATCATCCGGATCAAGCGGTTTATAATGTTCGTGGAACGACCAGGCAGCATCGTAGACGGTACAAAAATCCTTAACAAAGCGGTCGGTTTGTTTAAAGTCGAAATGCTCGAAACGATATTGCGGTTTCTTCGCTACCCAGCCGGCAATTTTCCAAAATCTTTCCGGGAAAGGAATGGTATAATCCAAATGGTAGGAATACTGTTCGAAATACACTTCGAAGCCAAATCCACGGAACAGCTTCTCATAATATTTTGGATTGTAAGGCATTCCGTAACCCTGCGGCATAAAACCATCGACCAGCAAACCCCAGTTTACGTAATTCTCGCCAAAATTGATCGGGCCGTCCATGGCTTCCATCCCGTTTTGTTTATTCCATTGGGCAGCAGCACCGAACAGCAGGTTTGCTGCTTCCTGCTTATCCACGCATTCGAAAAAACCACAACCACCGGTTGGCTGGTCGTATGTTTTCGAAAGGTTGAAATTGATAAAGGCTGCAATGCGGCCAAGCAATTCGCCATTTTCGCCGACCAGTACCCAGCGAATGGCTTTCCCGTTACGGAATGTTTTGTTTTTTTTCGGATCGAATATACCTTCTACCATTCCCTGCAGCGGGGCAGCCCAGTTTTTATCGTTTTTGTAAATGAGGTACGGAACTTTGTGAAAAAGTTTCCGGGTATGCTTATCTGTAACTTCGAGTAGCTGCATAGGTATTTTTAATGCAAGTTATGGCTTAAACGGCAAATGAACTATTAATTATTGAATAATGGGTGCTTTTGTAAAGGCTTTTTTGCGGTCGAATAAATAACGCATGGTCCGGTGGGTAAGTTTCTGATCGGCACCAAATGATTTAAACAGCGCATTCATTTTTGGGTTGAAGTCGCCCACCCAACTCATTTCCATATCGTTGTACCACGATTTACGCAGCATTACCTTCTTCAGGTGATGAAAAATGCCCGACTCGATGCCTTTCCCCTGGTAACCCGGAACAACCCCAAGGACAATCACACGGCATCGCTTAATTGTTTTTCGTTGCTTCAAGTAAAGCAATTTCAGGCCTGTCCAAAAAGTCAGTTCCCCGGTATTAAGTTTCTGAATGATCTGGTTCAAATCGAGTATCTGCATAAAGAAAGCAATGGGTTTATCGTTGTGGTATACGTACCACATAAATTCTTCGTCGATTATAATCTTCGCATTTTTCAGAAGCGATTTTAACAAATCGAAATCAAGCGGTTTGTAATTGCTGTGTCCGCCCCATGCTTTCTCGTGGATTTCGATAAAATCGCGGATGTATTTGTCCTGATTCTTAAAGGTAAAATGCTCGAAACGATAGCCCGGTTTTTTAGCTACCCAGTCAGCTATTTTCCAAAAGCGTTCGGGCAGATCGGGATTCGTTATATCGAGTGAATAGCTGAATTGTTTGTAGTAGGTTTTAAATCCATAGTTTTTGAAAAGCCTGAAATAGTATTGAGGATTGTATTGCATGCCGAACGACTGTGGAACAAAACCATCGGTGAGCACTCCCCAGAAAAAAAAGTTCTCATCGAAATTGATGGGGCCATCCATGGCTCCCATTCCATTTGATTGAAGCCAGACTTTCGCCGTATCGAAAAGCAAATTGGCGGCTTTCTGGTTGTCAACACATTCGAAAAATCCACAACCTCCGGTTGGTTGATCGTAGCCCGATGAATATTTTTCGTCGTAAAAAGCGGCTATTCTTCCAATGTATTCGCCATTGGAACGCAATACCCAGCGGGCTGCATCACCTGATTTAAAACGCGTATTCTTAGTCGGGTCGAAGGTGTTTTCCACCATCACTTTTAGTGCGGGAATATAATTGGGATCCTTCTGATATATCTTTTTAGGGACCTTATGAAATTCATCTACCAAATGGCGATCGGTAACCTGAACTACTTCCATAAATCATCCAATTATTTGGTTCTTTCAAGCCGAAAATAATACTTTGCCTGAAAATAAAAAAAGGACCTGCCCACGGAAACAGATCCTCTATTTGAATTATTGTGTTACAAATTAATCTCGACTTGCCACTTTTGCGAGAAGCCTGAGAATTTCAAGGTACAGCCAGATCAGTGTTACCATCAGTCCAAATGCACCGTACCATTCCATGTATTTTGGAGCACCGGATTCGGAGGCTCTCTCGATAAAGGCAAAATCGAGTACCAGGTTCAGTGCGGCAATGCCAACCACAACCAGGCTAAAACCAATGCTGAAGTTTCCGCTGCCATATAAAAACGATGTATTCATTCCGAAAAATCCACCGATAAAACTCACCAGGTAAACCAATGCAATTCCAGCGGTAGCAGCAAAAACACCCATCATAAATTTTTGGGTAACCTTAATCATTCCCGACCGGTATAAGAAAAGCATGGCAGCAAATACAGCCAGGGTTAAAGCCACAGCACGCATTACAATTCCGGAGTATTGCACTTCGAGAATGGCTGAGATACCGCCCAGCAGTAATCCTTCGAATACGGCATAAACAGGGGCTGAAATCCCTGAACTCTGTGGTCGGAAAACCGTTACCAATACCATGATAAAGCCGCCTATTCCGCCAACAAGCAACCACGGCGTTACAGCCGACATAGCCGTTTCAGGATTCGTGGAAACCGCATCAAAAAACTTATTCCAGGTAAATACCGCTGCTGCGACCACCAGTAAAAGCATCAAAGCTGTTTTGTTCATGGTTCCGTTAACGGTCATAACATCTGACGAATTACTGTAATCCCGACTAAAGACTCTTTCTTTAAAAACCGGGTTCGATGTTTTTGTGAGATTCATATTTGTTGTATTAAAGTTTCTACTAACTCTGTCACGAATTCAGCATGCTGAACCGGTCAGCAATTTTAACAATTTCCCTGCCACGAAGGTTTTTCCTGACAGCTTTTCAGTTAAAAAAGTTTAACGGATTTCATCCAGCATTTCCCGCAGGTAGTCGCTGTTTAGTTCGTTGAACAATTGTTCGCCCAGACGCGCCGCATTTTCAGCTTCACTCAATTGAAAAGTTTTGGCAAGTTCACTGCACTGTTGATTCAGGTATTTCGAACGTGTTCCGAGTGCAATAACCGCCCGATAGATCGGTGTGAATAGCTTTTCGTCTTTAGCCAGCGTTGACAGTTCTTCGAAAAAAGGCTCGAACATTTCGTCGATGGCATTTTTGTCGGTAATGGCGAGTCGCCCCATTAAATGAACGCCAGTAAACCGAACTAGGTGTTTTTTCCCGCGGCACCATTCGAGGGCTTTTATGAACGCGAACGGACTTTTTACCCATAGATTAGTTGATGCCTGTTCAGCAATCTCGATGTTCTCGAATGATTTTGTCCAGAAATCCATTTGTTCTTCGCTGACTGCTTTTGGTTCATCGAGGAGAGTGGCCAGTATCATGGTTTCTCGCCATTGTTTGTTCCACAGTTTTAAAGCCAGCAAATGATCTTTCCTGTAATTTTGAGCCAGTTCACGCAAATCGAGAATTGAAACACCCCAGTTGAGTTTGTATCGGATGCCCTGCTGTTTCATGGTATCGGCTACATCGCCACTTTTTAATCGCTTGATGGCTTTCAGTAAGGCTTGAAATTGAGCTTCAGCTTCGTTATTATCGAGGATAAAATTCATGGTTTAAAAAATCATTTCAGCAAAAATAAATATTACAACGATGCCAATAGAATAAACCGCGTATATTCCGGCGGGTAAGTAATCATTCAGACTGATTTTCAGTCTTCTTTTTACTACTGTCGATAATATGATCTTTTCGAACAAATAGGCGATAAAAGTTGCAAAAGCAATACCGGGCAAGCCCCAGAATCTCACAAAAACCAGACTCAAAGCTACATTTGATACAAGTTCAAAAAATGAAGCGGTCATGATTGGGGTACCTATTTTCAAACCATTCAGAATGGTTTGTGGCATTATGAGCCTGCTGATCACCAGTAAAAGATAGATATTGAAAATGGTGGCACTCTCGGCAAAATCGGGATTAAATACCACCGGGAACAGCGGTTTGGAAAGCAGTAGGAATAGAGCCGTGAGAGGAAAAAGCAGATGCATCAGTTTGCGAACACTTGATTTTAATTGTCGAAGGTTTTCAGTTAGTTCTGCTTTATTGGCAAACGATGGCAGCATGGCCGAACTTAGTGCATTGGCCAGTAACATGGCAAGCGGCAGCTCCCGTGCGCCATATCGAAATACTGCAAAGGTTGCTTCGTCGTAGCTTGAGCTTACAATAAATCCATCGACAAATTGTGCTGAGCCACTGAGTAAAGTCGCTGCAACCAGCGGGCCTCCCAGTTTCATGTGTTCACGAATAAAAGCGAATGAAATGTAAATCTCGTTGTTCAGTATCATTAACATCCAGAGCCAAGCATAGCGTAAAAAAGAAGAAATTACCAGTCCTGTAAGTGCCATGCGGATAGGCAAGTCAAGAGCAACAGGAAGTACGACCAGTAAAAATTGAACCGAAAAAGAGACAACAGCATACCAAACAATTGCACTATTTTGTTTCCTGGTTAAGTAAAAATATTCCACCAGGTTAGCCGGTCCGGTCAGTAAAATAAATAACAGCAATAAAGTGGTTTCGGGGATTTGGTTTCCGTTCAGCAGGAATTTTGAGAAATACGGCTGCAGACCAAGTAAAAATGCGGCAGCTAGTATACTGTATATTTGGAGCACTACAAAAACACTGAAAATATTGGTTCGTTTGTTTTCGGCTGCACCTGCCAGCGGGAGAAAAGCTTTTAACAAGCCGTTCAGCCAGAAAAAACTCACCGCTCCGGCAAGGAAAATAAACGTTTCGTATTCGCCAATTGCTTCCTGTGAAAGGGCGGTTTTGGTAAATACAATACCAATAAGAATTAGTGTCGAATAGCGTACAAGCTGGTAAAATTGAAATGCCGATACCGAATTTAAATACTTTTTCACAAGCCGATTTTGCGACTAAAAGTATAAATTTTGAAGAACAACCTTAAGCTTCGCGCAGAAATACACGGTCAGACTTGGAAATGAAAAAACGAAATTCAGTCAGAATAAGTTATATTTGTTAAAAACCTGACCACCATGATTCAATTTAAAGGTTGGACACGCAATGTCCTTCTCTTCATCGGATTTCTGTTCATCGTGTTCCTGATCTGGTATTTCAGCAACATTGTGGCATACATTCTTATTTCAGTGGTGCTCTCGTTTTTAGGGCGTCCCGTTGTTCGCCGGTTGTCGAAATTGCATTACAGACGTTTCAGAATTCCGGTTGGTCTGGCCGCATTCATGACACTTGTTCTGCTGTGGGTGGTTTTTATTTCGTTTTTCAGGTTTATGATCCCATTGCTGGTTAGTGAGTTGGAAACGCTTTCGAAGATCGATTTCACAGTAGTACTCGATTCAATTGAGGAGCCACTATTAAGTGTTTCACAGTTTTTTAGCAAGGATCCGATAGACCTTGCCGAAAAGAATTTCCTCGATATTGTCACTGAGAGTCTTGGGACACAGATTGATTTTTCAAGGGTTTCAAACTGGTTTGGTTTGATTGCCGGGACCATTGGAGAAATGCTGATCGGTTTCTTTTCGGTATCCTTCATTACTTTTTTCTTTTTGAAAGAACAAACCATGTTTCGCGAATTCATCATTCTGCTCGTTCCGTCGAATTTGGAAGAAAAGGTGGCTCATATTCTCGATTCGATCTCCTATTTATTGCGTCGTTATTTTATAGGATTGATTTTTGAAGTATTTATGGTGATGTTACTCGATACTTTGGGATTGACGATGGTTGGTATCAAATTCGAGCATGCTGTAGTAATCGGATTATTCTGTGGAACTTTTAACGTGATCCCTTATCTTGGGCCCTGGATGGGAGCGACTTTAGGACTTTTGATCGGGGCTGCACTGCACATTAATGCCGATTTTATGAGTGTTACATTGCCCTTGCTGGGATGGATGGCACTGGTTTTTGCATTGGTTCAGGTGATCGACAATGTGTTGTTTCAGCCACTTATTTATTCGAGCAGCGTAAAAGCACATCCTCTTGAAATATTTCTGGTAATACTGGCCGCTGGCAGCATGGCAGGAATTTTGGGAATGATCCTGGCTATTCCGGTTTACACCATTTTACGGGTGATTGCCAAAGAGTTTTTCGAGAACATGAAACTGGTTCAAAAAATGACCCGAAATCTGGACCAGGAAGAGCATGCTTAAGTGCAGGTTTATGGATTAAACGTCGTTAAAAAGATATAAAAGGCACTATTGATATTTCGCAGACGCCAGTTTTCCAGTTCCTTTAATTTTTTTTTTATTTTTACGAGGAACATTCGAGCAACTCTATTGTTAATATAGTTGATCTATCAAAAAAAGGCCTTTGTTTCATTGCTAAACTGAACAGAATGAGAATAAATTTCTATGGGAAAATGCGACTGAAGAAACTACCGTATTACATTTTCCTGTTTGTTTCATTTTTTGTTTTTTCGAATAATCTTTACGCCGCCAAAGCCCAATCTGTTGTTTCTGAGGGGCATGCTGAAGAAGACATAAAACGTGGTGAACGGTTTTTTAAAGGGCTGTTGCCATTCGGACGCGAATATGAATCTTGTGTTTCGTGTCACAACCTAAACCGAATCGACACCTTGAACTGGAATCCATCGGCAATGGATATTGCAACCAAATATGCAGACAGGGATTTTGAAAGTTTTCAGAATGCCGTAATGAATCCGTCCGGGGTGAAAATGGAAGCTTCTCACGTGAATTTCACTATTCCGGTAGAAGATTTGCAGACCGTAAAAGTTTACCTTGACAATCTTGCACACACCGGTGTACCTCCGGCTAAACCTACTCATTTTAATTTAATACTCTTTCTGTTTCTTGGGGTATTAATTACCTGGGCAGTAATCGAAATTATCTTCCTTCACCGTGTAAAATACAAGTTCATTCCGATATTAATATTCCTCGGAGCCTTTGGCTGGCAGGTGAAAATACTGGCGACTGATGCGATAAAATTGGGCCGTCAGGAAAGTTATGCACCTGATCAGCCCATCAAATTTTCGCACAAAGTGCACGCAGGTGAGAATGGCATCGATTGTATGTACTGTCATACAACCGTTGAACAGGGTAAATCGGCAGGTATTCCGGCAGATAATCTTTGTATGAATTGTCATATAATTATTCGTGAAGGAACGAACAGCGGCAAATTCGAAATTGCCAAAGTAGTAGAAGCAAACGAAACAAAAACGCCCATTGAGTGGGTACGTATTCATAATCTCCCCGATCATGTATTTTTTAGTCACGCGGTGCATGTCGGATCGGGTAAACTTGATTGTGCCCAGTGCCATGGTCCTGTCGAGCAAATGGACATTATGAAGCAATACAGTGACCTGTCGATGGGATGGTGTGTGAATTGCCACCGTGATACGAAAGTCGATTTCGGCAACAACGGCTACTACGAACACTTTGTTAAGATGCACGAAGAATTCAAGAACGGTACCATCGATTCGGTTACCGCTGCCGATTTAGGGGCAAACGACTGTATGCGTTGCCATTACTAGATAGTTCAAAGTTTGAAGTTCAGTGTTCAAAGTGATACTATGTTTAGAGATAAAAATTGTGATACAAAATAATGAGCTCCGGGCTCGAAGCTCGAGGCTTGCAGCTAAGATTTGAAAAATCTACTATGACACAATATTGGAGAAGTTTAGACGAGTTAAATAATCCGGCAGAGTTTAAAAAGAACGAGATTAAACTTGAACTTGATGCCAAAAGGGCAGTTATTAAAAAATCCGCCGGATCATCTCGCAGGGATTTCCTGAAAAACCTTGGTTTTAGCGTAGCCGCAGCTGCCGTGGTGGCAAGTTGCAAACGCCCTGTCGATAAGGCCATCCCTTACCTGGTGAAACCCGAAGAAGTTACTCCGGGAATGGCAAGTTATTATGCTTCGTCGTATTTTGATGGGAATGAATACTGTAGCGTATTAGTAAAAGTGCGCGACGGTCGTCCGATCAAGATCGAAGGTAATGACTTGTCATCGGTTTCACAACGCGGAACTTCGGCGCGTGTGCAGGCATCGGTACTTAATTTATACGATGATGCCCGTTTTAAAACACCGCTGAAAAGAGGAGAAGTAACTACCTGGCAGGAAATCGACGATTACATTCCCAAAAAGCTGGCTCAGCTGAGTCGCGAGAACAAGAAGGTGGTTCTGTTGACTTCCACCATAATTTCGCCTACCACCAAAAAGGTAATCAAAGATTTTCAGGCAAAATACCCGAACGTTGAATGGTTACAATACGATGCCGTTTCCGCTGCCGGAATGTTAAAAGCCAATGAACTAAGTTTTGGTAAGGCGATGGTTCCCGACTACCGTTTTGAAAAAGCGAAGCTGATCGTCAGTTTTGGAGCTGATTTTCTCGGAACCTGGCTTTCATCGGTTGAATATACTAAAGCTTATGCAACAGGAAGACGGGTGCTTGAAAAAGGCGATGAAATGAATCGTCATTACCAGTTCGAATCCGGGATGACCCTAACCGGATCGAATGCCGACGTTCGTCTCCCGATTAAGCCTTCGGAAGAGAAAACCATTTTGACTGCACTTTACTACCAGTTGTTGCAGGCCAAAGGAATGGTTACGGTTGCTGCTCCGGCAAGTCCGGTGGATATCAGTGGACTGCTGGAAGACCTGTTGGCCAACGAGGGTAAGTCCTTGGTTATTTCCGGTAGTAACGATACTCATACGCAGCTTCTGGTAAACGCCATTAATAACACGCTGGGGAATTATGGATCGACCATTTCACTTGAAAGAACGCTGAATACGCATCAGGGTATTGATGAGGATTTTGAAAATTTTGTTTCTGAATTAAAAGATAAGAAAGCTGCGGCAGTTTTATGCTGGGGCGTAAATCCGGTTTATAATCATCCGGGTGGAGAAGAATTGAAAACATTGATTGAAGGGGCTGAACTCTCTGTTTCCTTTTCGGACCGGAAAGATGAAACAACAGCGGCCTGTCACTGGGTCTGTCCGGAGCCACATTACCTTGAAGCCTGGAACGATGCCGAGCCAAAGACAGGTAGTTACAGCCTGGGCCAGCCAACTATTTCAAAGCTTTTCGACAGCCGTCAGGTGCAGGAAACACTCCTGAAATGGGCTGGACAGGAAAGCCCGAACTATTATGAATACCTCAGAAATAACTGGAGTGAAACATTTTTTGCCTTACAGGATAAATCAGCCGAGCCGCGATTATTCTGGAACGAAGTAGTTCAGAAAGGTATTTTCGAACCTGGATTAATTGCTGAAGATGTACCGGTTTATTCCGAAAACGGATTGGCTGAAGCCATTTCATCGTCGTCAACTCCTTCTTCAGATTGGGAAGTAGTATTTTACCAGAGTGTTGGCGTTAAAGACGGAAGTTTGGGAAACAATCCCTGGTTACAGGAACTTCCCGACCCGATTGCCAAAATTAGCTGGGATAACTATGCTTCTGTTCCGGTAAAATGGGCCGAAGAGAATGGATTGCAAAACGAGTCAGTGATCACGATAAACGGTGAAGAGCTGCCGGTTTTCATTCAACCAGGACAGGCCTCTGGAACCATATCGGTGGCCCTGGGTTACGGTCGTGAGGTTGCCGGGAAAGTTGGCGAGCACGTGGGGAAAAACATGTACCCGATGACTTCCGTTAAAAACGGTACCCGTCAGTTTTGGTTGACCGGAGCACAGGTGGAAACTACCGGTAAAACGTATGAGCTGGCCTTATCACAAACTCACCATTCAATGGAAGGTCGCCCGATTGTTCGCGAAACTAATTTCGATCAGTGGCAACTCGATCCTTCTTCAGGAAACGAGATACGCGAAGAACATCAGAAACATGCGGTCTCACTTTATCCGGAGCAGGAATTTAAAGGGCACCACTGGGGAATGGCAGTTGATTTGTCTTCCTGCGTAGCTTGTGGTAACTGTGCCATTTCGTGCCAGGCCGAAAATAACATCCAGGTAATTGGTAAGGAACAGGTTCGCAACCGCCGAATTATGCACTGGATTCGCGTGGACCGTTATTTCTCGAGTGATCCTGAAAATCCAAAAGTATTCCATCAGCCGGTTATGTGCCAGCATTGCGATAATGCACCGTGCGAGAACGTTTGTCCGGTGTCGGCCACTCCGCACAGCGAAGAAGGCCTGAACCAGATGGCATACAATCGTTGCGTGGGAACCAAGTATTGCGTCAACAATTGTCCATACAAGGTACGTCGTTTTAACTGGTTCCAGTATGTGAACAACGATGAATTTGACTACGCTTCAAACAGCGATCTCGGTCGTATGGTGCTTAATCCCGATGTGACGGTACGTTCGCGTGGCGTCGTTGAAAAATGTTCGTTCTGTGTACAGCGTATTCAGGAGAAAAAATCTGCAGCGCGTGTCGAAGGCCGTAAACTCGAGGACGGGGAAATTCAACCGGCTTGTGTACAATCGTGTCCGGCCGATGCGCTGGTTTTTGGCGATCTGAATGATCCAAAAAGCAAAATCTCGAAACTGTTCAAAAACGAACGAAATTATCATTTACTGGAAGAACTGCATACGTTGCCATCAGTTGGGTATTTAACTAAAGTAAGAAATAAAAAAGCATAACAATCGATGTACAATTCTAAGGTAAGGGGAAGACTCATTCAGGGCGATAAGTCGTTTGGACAAATATCGCAAGAGATTCTGGCTCCTATTCATGAAAAGAGGGCTCCTTTGTGGTGGTATTTTGCTTTGCTGGCAAGCCTCGGAATGTTTGGTTTTGGTTTGTATGCCAAATACATCACGGTGTCAACTGGTATCGGAACCTGGGGGGTGAATAATTCCACAGCCTGGGGTTGGGCCATTATTAATTTTGTTTGGTGGATCGGTATCGGTCATGCGGGTACAGCTTTTTCGATCTTCCTGTTGATTTTAAGACAAAAATGGAGAACAGCCATTAACCGCGCTGCCGAAGCGATGACGGTCGTTGCTGTGTTCTGTGCAAGTTTATTCCCGTTGTTACATATGGGACGCCCCTGGTTATTTTTCTATATTTTCCCCTATCCCAATACACGTGGTCCACTTTGGGTAAACTTTAATTCGCCATTATTCTGGGATTTTGTGGCGATTACCGCCTACTTGTTAATTTCGGCCAGTTTCTGGTATTTTGGAATGGTGCCTGATTTTGCCACTATCCGCGATACCGCCAAGTCGAAAATAAAAAAGGCAGTTTATGGATTCTTCTCGTTTGGCTGGACAGGATCGAGCAAGGAATGGTTGCGTTTCGAGGGATTGAGTTTCGTACTGGGTGGAATTGCTGCAGTGCTGGTGGTTTCAGTGCACTCGATCGTATCGACTGACTTTGCCGTTTCCGTGGTTCCCGGATGGCACACCACTATTTTTCCGCCCTATTTCGTGATTGGAGCAATTTTCTCGGGATTTGCCATGGTACTCACCCTGGTGATCATCATGCGGGGATTGTATAAAATGAATGATTTTGTAACCGATTCACACGTTGATGCGGTGTGTCGGATTCTTATATTTATTTCACTGATCATGGGAACCGCTTATACCACCGAGATTTTTATGGCCTGGTATTCCGGATCAGATTATGAAATGTACATGTTCTTCCAAAACAGGTTGTTCGGTGATTATGCTTTCGAGTTCTGGGCGATGTTTGTATCCAACGCCCTGATACCGCAATTGTTCTGGTTTAAAGCCGTGCGCCGAAGAATGTGGATGGTATTTATTATTTCTATCATCATTAATATTGGTATGTGGTTCGAACGTTTCAATATTGTGGTTACCTCGACAAGTCGAGATTTTCTGCCGGCCAACTGGGCCAATTATTCACCAACGTGGGTTGAAATAGGATTCTTCATTGGCACACTTGGAATGTTCCTGGCCGGAGTACTGTTGTTCTTCCGTTTCATCCCGATGATTGCTATTTCGGAATTGAAAAGTGTAGCCAAATTTGATAAGCCAAATAACGGACAAATTAAACCTGTGAGCCATGAGTAAGAAATATGTTCTTGGAGTTTTTGACGACGAAGCAACACTTGTGGATGCATTTGAAAAAATAAAGGCCAAAGGAGTGCTCCCGGTTGAAGTTTATACACCTTACCCCATTCATGAAATACTGGAGGGAATGGGTAAGAAAACCAGAATAACACATGCTGCGTTCTTTTACGGTTTGTTTGCTGCCATTGGAATTCTGGGCTTTCTGACCTATGCTGCCGTTATCGACTGGCCGCTGAGATACGGCGGGAAACCATTCAACGCGTTCCCTTCGTTTATCGTAGTAACGATTGTTGCCACCATCCTCTCGATAACAGTTTTAACCTTGTTTACTTTTTCGTTGCGTGCCAAAATATTTCCCGGGAAAAAAGCTGAGATCTATCACCATCGTGCCACTGACGATAAATTTGTAATGGTGATCAGCAAAGAAAGCCTGGGAAGCCGCGAAAAAGAGATCCAATCAATTATTACTGAACATGGTGAAGTTGAATAAAAGACATGAGATTAAGAGCTATGAGTATTGAGCATAAAAACGATAAAGTGAATGAAAGTAATGGGATGAAGCAAAGCTTGTTTGTTGCCCTTCTGCTGTTAACCTTCACTTTGATTTCATCCTGTGATTATAACCGACACACACCCGGCTGGCAGTATTTCGACGACATGGTAAAATCACCTGCTTACGAGACTTACACGGCTAATCCGAATTTCGATGACGGCAAAACGATGCAACCGCCTGTTGAAGGTACCATTCCGCGCGGTATGGTGCCCTATCCGTTTGAAAAATCAGACGCTGACCGGGAACTGGCCGCAAAAACGCTGGTGAGTACCGTTGAAATGACAACCCTGAACCTCGATCGTGGAAAACGAATGTACGGTATTTACTGCATGCAGTGTCATGGTGAAAAAGGCGACGGACAGGGAAGTTTATACACCAGTAAGAAGTATCCGTATCCACCGGCCAGTTTATTGAGCGATAAAATGATGGCAAATCCCGAAGCTGATATTTACCATGTTATTACGGTGGGGCACGGTGTGATGGGAGAGCATGGTTCGATGATTCACCCTGACGACCGCTGGAGAATTGCCTTGTATATCAAAGATGTATTACAGAAATAGGTTTCAAAATATCCGAAAATGGAAGAGAAATTAGTTATTTCAAATAGATTCAAACTGATCACCTACGTGTTAATGGTTATCGGCGTATTATCGTTTGGGCTTGGCTTTGTATTTGATGCCGACCGTGCCTGGGCCAACTACCTGCTGAACAACTATTATTTTGTTTCGCTGGCTGTTGGAGCTGCCTTTTTTGGTGCCATTCAGTACATTACACAATCGGGTTGGTCAGCCATGTTTAAACGTGTGCCCGAAGCAATGGTCGCCTATTTGCCAGTAGCAGCGGTGCTGTTTCTGCTCCTATTTTTTGGGATGCATTCAATTTTCGAGTGGACCCATGAAGAAGTGGTACAGCACGATCATTTGTTGCAGCACAAGTCACCTTATCTAAACGAACCTTTCTTTTTTGTTCGTGTGGTCGTATTTTTTGGAGCCTGGATTGTGATGTCGAAAATTTTACGCAAACTTTCGTTGAAGGAAGACGAAGTAGGCGGAATGGCTTATTTTGAAAAATCGGAGTTTTATTCGAAAATATTCATTTTTATCATTGCTTTCTCATTCAGCCTTTTTGCGGTCGACATGCTCATGTCGCTTGAACCGCACTGGTTCAGCACTTTGTTTGCCGGCAAGAGTTTTATCGCCGCATTCATGCATGCCAACTCGATTATTGCTCTGATCGTGATCATTCTTTCGCGTCAGGGCTACTTCAAAATGATGAACAGAAGTCATTTGCACGATTTTACACGATACATATTTATGGCCAGCATCGTTTGGGGCTATTTTAATTTTGCCGAATTTATGTTGATCTGGTACGGGAACATTCCTGAAGAAACATCCTGGTTTGTTCATCGCTGGCATGGTGCCTACGAGGTGCTTTTCTTTGCCAATATTGTTTTGAACTGGGCAATCCCGTTCCTGGCCCTTATGCCACGCAAAACATCGCGCGGAAAACGTTATATGTTCCCGGTCATTCTGTTACTTATTGTGGGACAGTATATTGAGTTATATTATATCATATGGCCGGCAACGGTTCACGATGCTAAATTTGGTTTGATGGAAATCGGCACCTTCCTTGGTTTCGTCGGATTGTTCTCTTATGTGGTGGGCACGACACTGGCAAGAGCCAGCCTTGTTCCGAAAAATCACCCCTATCTCAAAGAGAGCATCAACCACCATTTTTAGGTGATTACCTTACGTAATGCAAATTCATATCTAGCATGTTCCTGTTTTGGAACGTGCTTTTTTGTTTTTATGGGGGCACCGTTTGTGCGCAATTCACAGCTTATCCACTAATTTTCTCCATTCACCGATTATTTTTTCAGCTTTTGTTTTTTTAGTGCTTAATTTATATCCATCAAAACCGTAATTTGCACAAGCTTAAGTATACTACTCAATAAACAACAATATGGAATTATTCGAAGCGCGGGAAGTTAACAAGGTTTTTGCCTCCACCCAGGCACTAACCGATGTCAGCATTTCGGTACAGGAACAAAGCATTTTTGGATTGCTTGGACCAAACGGTGCGGGCAAAACAACACTTATTCGCATTATTAATCAGATTACAGCTCCCGATTCCGGCGAAATTTTACTGGCCGGAAAGCCAATGGGCCGGGCAGATATATCGAATATCGGTTACCTGCCTGAAGAACGCGGACTGTACAAAAAAATGAAAATAGGGGAGCAGGCCATCTACCTGGCACAGTTGAAAGGCATGTCCCGTGGCGATGCCATTCGGAGCCTGAAAACCTGGTTCGAGAAATTCGACATCATGGCCTGGTGGAATAAAAAAGTGGAGGAACTTTCGAAAGGAATGCAGCAAAAGGTGCAGTTTATCACTACCGTGGTACACCGACCTAAACTACTGATCTTCGATGAGCCTTTTAGCGGATTCGATCCGATAAATGCCAACCTTTTAAAATCAGAAATCCTGAAGTTACGCGAAAACGGGGCGACCATTATTTTCTCCACGCATAACATGGGATCGGTAGAAGAATTGTGCGACCACATTGCACTGATCAACAAATCGGTCAAAATTGAGGATGGACCAACGGATGCCATCCGTGAAAAATACAAATCGAACATTTTCGACATTAATTACACCGGGGAATTTGCCGAAGTGAATCGCATACTTGGCAGCCAGTACAAAATTATGGAGCATTCCGAAAGCGAAAAAGGCAACACCCTGAAAGTGCAGTATCTGAATGGAAATTCGAATAATGATCTTTTAAAGGCACTGATGCCAGCCGCAGAGATCCGGACCTTTGAAGAACTCATCCCCAGTATGAATGATGTTTTTATTCAAGCTGTGGAAAAAGCCAATAGAAAGTAAATCAACCCTGAGAAAAAAATTGAAACATGAACAATACATTCCTCATACTAAAACAAGAATACCTGAAACGGGTAAAGAAAAAGTCGTTTATTATTCTTACCATTCTTACTCCTTTTTTGATCGCAGGCGTTTACGGGCTGGTCATCTATTTCTCGGTAAAGAGTGATACTGAAGAGCGCACTATTGCAGTGTACGACGAATCGACGCTTTTTATGGGCGAGTTCGATGCTTCCGGTACGACCAAATATTATTTTGTCCCAAAGGAAGAATACGAAGAACTAAAAACGAATTTAAAGGGAAGCGGTTACTACGGTTTGCTTTTTATTCCCGCAAATATTTACAGCAATAACCAGGCACAACTGATCTCCGAGAAACAATTGCCATTTGAACTTGCCGAACAAATTGAACGCAAAATGAGCCGGTTCATCGAAAACGATAAACGTGAGAAAGTGATCGAAGAATCTGGTATCCCTGACCTTGAAACAAAACTGGCTGAGACAAGAACATCAGTGAAGTTGCAGACCTTAAAATTATCGGAGAAAGGAGAAGCGAAAAAGAGTTCATCGGTGGTAGCCTTCATCGCCAGTTATGCTATGGGGCTGATCATTTATTTCTTTGTGTTCATGTACGGTGCTATGGTCATGCGTAGCGTCATGGAAGAGAAAAAGAACCGCATAATCGAGGTCATCATTTCGTCGGTAAAACCAAGTCAGCTGATGGCCGGAAAAGTAATCGGAACGGCGCTGGTAGGACTAACGCAGGTTGCGATTTGGGTAGTGCTGGGCGGTATCTCGCTCGTGGTTGTACAAGGACTCTTTTTTAGTCCCGAAACAGCGCAGCAAATGGGACAAAGTTTAATGGAAAGTCAGGGTGCGGCAAATCCTGCTATGGCGCAGGCAGCCCAGACCAATCAAATGACCGAAGTTATGGAAATGATTGGAAATCTGAATTTGCCATTGATCTTATTCTCATTTGTGTTTTATTTCCTCGGTGGTTATTTGCTTTACAGTGCATTACTTGGCGCCGTGGGTGCTGCAGTTGACAACGACGAGGATTCGCAACAAATGGTTTTTCCTGTGACTTTACCGCTGATTCTTTCCATTATGTTACTGTTTCCCATTGCTAAAAATCCGGAGGGACAACTGGCTTTCTGGACATCTGTTATACCGCTTACTTCGCCGGTGGCCATGATGGCCAGGGTGCCATACGGATTACCAACATGGGAATTGCTTCTCTCAATGGGATTGCTTGTCCTTACCACAGTGGGTGCAATTTATGCCGCGGCAAAAATATATCGGGTTGGTTTGCTGATGTACGGTAAAAAAGTAAATCTGAAAGAACTGGTGAAATGGCTCCGTTATAAAAACTAGTTTATTTACAAGGGAAGTTAAAGTTTCTGCAAACAAATTTGCTTTCCCACTGTTTTCTTAATTAGATTCAATAAAAATAATTTATATTGTAAAGGAAATGAAAGATACCATGAAACATACTTGTATGTGTTGCTGTTCGGTTGCTGAACGGGAAGGTATTGTTGTATTAAATTAGAAAGAAAGAATAATTGTATAAACTGAAGCCTTCCCGCAAATGGGAGGGCTTCTTTGTTTTGATGATAAACCGATTAATAACTCAAAATAACAAGCAAAATGAAAGTTAACAGCATTTTAGAGACCATTGGAAACACACCGCATGTCAGGCTGAGTAGATTGTATCCGGCCGAATATGAGGTATGGGTAAAAGTAGAAAAAACGAATCCGGGAGGAAGTATCAAAGACCGAATTGCTTTACAGATGATCATGGATGCTGAAAAGAAGGGTATTCTAAAAGAAGGTTCAGTGATTATCGAACCTACATCGGGAAATACGGGAATTGGCCTGGCGCTGGTGGCAGCCGTTAAAGGTTACCGGCTTATTTTAGCTATGCCCGAATCAATGTCGCTCGAACGACGTAAAGTGCTGTTGGCATTGGGAGCCGAACTTGAACTGACACCCAAAGAAAAAGGAATGAAGGGTTCGATTGCAAAAGCAAAAGAATTAGCCGCACAAATTCCAAATTCATGGATACCGCTGCAGTTCAATAATCCGTCAAATGTGGCAGCGCATAGAAAATATACAGCCCAGGAGATACTTAACGATTTTCCGGATGGTTTGGACTACCTGATAACAGGTGTTGGTACAGGGGGGCATATTTCGGGTGTTGCCGAGGTATTGAAAAAGCAGTTTCCGAATTTGAAGGTTTACGCTGTTCAGCCCGATACCAGTCCGGTAATTGGAGGAGGTCAACCCGGACCGCATGGAATACAGGGAATCGGCGCAGGTTTTATTCCCGAAAATCTCAACACAGATTTGCTGGATGGTACAGTGGAAGTGCGGAAGGAAGAAGCGTACGAATATGCTCAAAAAGCAGCAAAAGTAGAAGGTTTGTTTGTTGGAATTTCATCGGGAGCTTCGCTGGCAGCCGTGGCAAAAAAAATTGAGGAACTTCCAAAAGGCTCTCGTATTCTTACGTTCAGCTACGATCACGGAGAGCGATACCTGAGCATCGATGGTTTGTTTTAAAGAGCCTATGCTGTTATTCCAAGTGTTTGCATAAGACGAGAATCCCGTCTCTGTTTTGGAAAAGGGAATTCATGGAAAGATCCGCTGAAGTATCATCAATCAAATCGATAGAACAAAAGATCAAAACGGTTGTTTCTAAAGTGGATTTAAAAAATGGAGAAAATGAAAAAGGGAACAATTTCTTTTATAGTTGGGATGTTTGTCGGAGCATTGCTAATTGTTATAGTTGGGGTTGCAGTGCTATCGCAAAAAATGTTTATCGTGCACGAGAGCAAGTACGGATTTAATGAAACTATTTTTCAGCTCGAAAAGTCGGCTGCACAGCACAAGTGGGGGATTCCTCATCGTTATGACCTGCAAAAGACCTTAAAGGAAAAAGGTGGTTTCGATGTTGCACCCGTGCATGTTTTTTCGCTTTGTAAGCCGGAACATGCGTACAAGATACTTGGCAGTGATGAGGAACGCCTCGTTTCGGCGCTCATGCCTTGCCGGGTAGCTGTGTATGAAAAAAACGACAAGACTTATATTTCAATGCTCAATGCCGCATTGTTCTCTCGTTTGCTGGGTGATGAAGTAAAAGAGGTTATGGGATCTGCCAGTGCCGAAAATTTGGAAATATTGCAGCCCATCGTAAAATAAAATCAAAGATCAAACGTAACTTTTAAAATTCAACACATGAAAAAGATTCTTGTACTTTTAATTGCCGTTGGTTTACTTGCCTGTAGTTCGGGCGAGAAAAAAACGGAACAACAAGCTGCGCAACCCACCGAAATTGTTGAAACATCTTTAAGTATTGGTGGAATGACTTGCGAACATTGTGTGATGTCAGTTACCAAAGGAATTAACGGGCTCGAAGGAATTGAAGCAGTGTCGGTTACTCTTGAGGATTCAACAGCGGTTGTGAAATATGATGCCGCTGCCGTGAACATAGATGACCTTAAAAAAGCAGTGGAAAAAAGAGGTTATACCGTTAAATCAGTAGATTAGTGGTATTAACAATTCGTTGTTCTCAACTTAAGACTTTTTTTAGGCATAATTCTTGTAGAATTTGTATATTGCTCAGGAAGCCTGATGATTAAACAACAAATAAAATGAAAGAGAACAACGAAAAACTGGAAATGAGAGCGAGTGGACCGGTTTGGAAACCGAAGATCGGAATCCACTCGGGAATTACTGACAACACGATTCAGTTGTTCCGAAAAGCGAAAAGATGGAAATTAAATATCATTTTAAACTAAAATAATAGCTCCGGCCTTCTAACCGGAGCTTTTTTTATCTTATTTTTTGATTCCTTTATTTATATTCATGCCAACTCTTGATCTTAATATCTTCCAGGCTGTAAGTGCAAATACCGGTTAAAAAGGCACTGGCCACACGTGCATTCGTGATCAGCGGGATATTGTAATCGATCGAACTGCGGCGAATCTGGTACCCGTTCTTGAGTTCCCGCTTCGTGTAGTTCTTCGGAATATTGATCACTAAATCGATCTTCTTATCCCGGATCATGTCCATGGTATTGGGTGTCTGACCTTCCTCGTCAGGCCAGTAAATCAGTGTGTTCTCAACTCCGTTATCCCTGAAGAATTTATGTGTTCCCTCGGTAGCGTAAATGTGGTAACCGCGTTCGACCAGCATGCGCGCACTGTTGAGCAGTTCTACTTTTCCCCGCGATGGACCCGACGAAATGAGGATATTCTTTTTCGGGAAGGTGTAGCCAACCGAGAACATTGCTTTCAAAATCGCCTCGTAATACGATTCACCGATACAACCTACCTCGCCGGTCGATGACATGTCGACACCCAAAACCGGATCGGCTTTCAGGAGTCGCGCAAACGAGAACTGTGGTGCTTTAACCCCCACATAATCAAGTTCGAACAGCGATTTATCGGGTTTCGGCACGTCGATTCCCAGCATCACTTTAGTGGCAATTTCAATCAGGTTGAGCTTCATTACCTTCGAAACAAAGGGGAAACTTCGTGAGGCACGCAGGTTACACTCGATTACTTTAATGTTGTTGTCTTTCGCCAGAAACTGCATATTAAATGGACCTGTAATGTCAAGTCCTTTCGCAATTTGGCGGGCTATCTTTTTAATTCTTCGTATAGTTTCAACATACAATTTTTGCGGCGGGAAAACGATGGTTGCATCTCCAGAGTGTACCCCGGCAAATTCCACGTGTTCTGAAATTGCGTAGGCAATCATTTCACCTTTGTTGGCCACCGCATCGATTTCAATCTCTTTTGCATTTTCAATAAATTCGGTAACAACCACCGGATGTTCCTTTGAAACATTGGCGGCCATCTCGAGAAAATGTTCCAGTTGATCGGGATTGGAGACCACGTTCATGGCAGCACCCGAAAGTACGTAAGATGGGCGGATCAACACAGGATAACCCACTTCATCCACAAATTTATGGATTTCATCGATGGTTGACAGGCGAGCCCAGCGTGGCTGATCTACTCCGAGTGTATCAAGAAGCGACGAGAATTTTTCGCGGTCCTCTGCATTGTCGATCTTCACCGGTGACGTACCCAATACCGGAACATCCTGTCCGTGCAACTTCATGGCCAGGTTATTGGGAATCTGTCCACCCATTGAAACGACAACTCCATAGGGCATTTCCAGGTCAATCACGTCCATCACACGCTCGAAACTCAGTTCATCAAAATACAAGCGGTCGCAGGTGTCATAGTCGGTACTAACTGTTTCAGGATTATAATTAATCATTACCGAACGGAATTTTTGCTCCTTGATCGTTTCGATGGTATTAACGCTACACCAGTCGAATTCCACCGAGCTTCCTATCCGGTAAGCACCAGATCCCAGCACGATTACTGATTTCTTGTCGTTAAAAAATTCGATATCGTGTTCCGATCCATTATGTGTCAGGTAAAGGTAATTGGTTTGGGCTGGGTATTCGCCGGCCAGTGTATCAATTTGCTTCACCACCGGGACAATGCCATTCGCTTTCCGGTATTCGCGGACGCGAAGGAGATCAGCATTAATGTTCTGTACTGAACTTTTAAGCGCCAGTCGTGCCACCTGAAAGTCGGAAAAACCGGCCTGTTTTGCAGCCTTTAAAAGCGGAACGGGAATATCTTCCAGTTTGTTGACATATAGTAACTCCTGTTTAATTTTGTAAATGTTATTCAGCTTTTGCAGGAACCAGCGGTCGATCTTTGTTTTATCGTAAATTTCGTCGATTGAAAAGCCTTTATTGAAAGCTTCGGCTATGGCAAAAATTCGACGGTCGGTAGGATTGATCAATTCCTCTTCTATTTCAGGGATATTAATCTCCTCGCGATTACCGACAAATCCGTGCATCCCTAGCCCCACCATTCGGATGCCTTTCTGAATGGCTTCTTCAAAAGTACGTCCAATAGCCATGATCTCACCAACCGATTTCATTGAACTTCCAATGTTTTTCGAAACCCCAACAAATTTGCTCAAATCCCAACGTGGAATTTTTACAACACAATAATCAAGTGCCGGTTCGAAAGCTGCTGTAGTCACTTTTGTTACTGAATTTTTCAGTTCGTGCAGGCCATATCCCAGTCCGAGTTTTGCCGCCACGAATGCCAGCGGATAACCGGTGGCTTTTGATGCAAGCGCCGAAGACCTTGAAAGTCGTGCATTTACCTCAATCACGCGATAGTCTTCCGAATGCGGATCTAAGGCAAACTGAACGTTGCACTCACCAATTACACCAACCCTGCGAATAATTTTTATGGAAATTGCACGGAGCTTATGGTATTCTGCATTTGACAGGGTTTGCGACGGTGCAACTACGATACTTTCCCCGGTATGGATACCAAGTGGATCAAAGTTTTCCATGTTACAAACGGTGATGCAATTGTCGTATTTATCACGCACTACCTCATATTCCACTTCTTTCCAGCCTTTGATCGATTCTTCCACTAAAATCTGCGGAGAGTAGGAAAAAGCTTTTCCAGCCAGTGCATCCAGTTCTTCTTCATTTTCACAGAAACCCGATCCCAGGCCACCAAGTGTATACGCAGCACGGATTATAATTGGGAAGCCAACTTCTTTGGCTGCTGCGCGTGCCTCCTCCATGTTGGAAGCGGCAATGCTTTTTGGTGTTTTTACACCAATCTCGCCGAGCATTTTGGCAAAGATATCCCGGTCTTCGGTATCGATGATCGATTGCACAGGTGTACCTACAACTTCAACATTGTATTTTTCGAGTACGCCTGATTCGAACAGCGCAACTCCGCAGTTCAGAGCAGTCTGACCACCAAACGCCAGCAGAATCCCCTGTGGTTCTTCTTTTTTGATTACTTCTTCCACGAAATGTGGAGTAACAGGAAGAAAATAAATTTTATCCGCAATGTTGTCTGAAGTTTGAATGGTGGCAATGTTCGGGTTGATCAGAACCGTCTCTACCCCCTCTTCCTTAAGGGCTTTCAGTGCCTGTGAGCCCGAGTAATCAAATTCACCGGCTTCTCCGATTTTCAAGGCTCCCGAACCCAGAACAATTGCTTTTTTAATATGTGTTTCTATCATGACAAATTATATGAATTTCGAATATAGATTAACGAATCAAGATTTTAGATTTTATCAATCGTAAATTTTTGTCTTTACTGCTCTTATTCTTTTTTGCAGTATCAATACTTTTAACAAAAATGGATATCAGTTCATTGTTCTCAGTGTAACATTCTTCAAGAAAATTCAAGTTCTCAATTAAACTTGAATATTTTATAATTTTAATGGCAACAAAAGTTTCTCTTAGCTCTTTTAAGCATACACTCATTTTATGAATGAAATCATTTTTACTTTCTGCACTTTGTGCTTCTCCATAATTAATTGCAGGTGAAGTACCTGAACGAACGATTTGACCTTTCAGGTGATTTCCGATTGGAGAATGAGGAAGTAGTTCCGCCAGCGTGATAATCCTGGCAGCGAACTTTATCAATCTCTCTTCCAATTCAAATTTATTCATTTCAGCAATCATCAATCGTTAATCGTCATTCTGCGGTTTAAGATTTCTTTTTGTTTTCTTCAATTTTTTTAATGAACTCGTCGAACAAAAACTCTGTATCAGTCGGACCGCTCGAGGCTTCCGGATGAAACTGCGTAGAAAAGAAGGGCTGGGTTTTGTGCCGGATTCCCTCATTGGTATTATCATTCACGTTCGTGAAAAGTGGCTCCCAGTCATCAGGAAGCGTTTCGGTTTGCACCGCGTATCCATGGTTTTGCGATGTGATGTAACACTTGTTGGTTCCTTCCAACAGAACGGGTTGGTTATGGCTGCGGTGACCATATTTCAGTTTATAGGTCTCTGCACCGGCTGCACGTGCCAGTAACTGGTTCCCTAGGCAAATTCCCATAATGGGTTTTTCTTCACCGATAACCGACTTGATGTGGTTAACCGTCTGACTGCACATGGCCGGATCGCCCGGTCCGTTTGAGATGAAAACTCCGTCGTAATCCTCTTCGCTAAAATCGTAATCCCAGGGAACACGAATCACAGTACTGTTCCTGTTTAGCAGGCAGCGGATAATATTGTTTTTTACCCCACAATCCACAAGAACCACACGGTATTTTCCATCGCCGTATTTCTCACGATCATTGCAGCTTGCCCGTGCCACGAGGTTTTCCTTATTCGGATCATAAAAATCAATTTCCTCATCGAATTCAATCTTTCCAAGCATTGAACCTTTCTCACGTAAAATTTTTGTTAAGGCTCGCGTGTCTATGTCAAACAACCCCGGAACTTCGTATTCTTTCAACCAGTCGGATAAACTTTTTTGTGCATTCCAGTGACTAAATTCAAAGGAATAATCTGAAATGATCAGTCCTGAGATGTGCAATTTGTGTGACTCGTAATACTTGTGAATGCCGTTTTCCTTCTGGTCAAAAGGAACGCCGTAGTTCCCGATCATCGGGTACGTCGATACCAGAATCTGTCCGGTATACGAAGGGTCCGTCAAACTTTCAGGATAACCGGTCATGGCCGTATAAAAAACCACTTCGCCGGCAACAGCCTTTTCGCTTCCAAACGATTTTCCGATAAAAACGGTACCGTCTTCCAATGTTAGTTTTGCCTGTTTTACTTTAAACATATTCAACTGCTATAATTAAAAAAAATGCGTTTGCCCTAAATGAACAAACGCATTTCAGTTATCACCTTTAAGTATTTTAGATAAGTATTCTTTCCCATAAATAAAGACCGTAACCTTAAGTCAAAATCAATATCGGTGCAAAAATAGTAAATATTCTGAATTAAAGATTTGAAAATCGATTAAAATGAATAATTTTGCATTTAAAATGAATATTTATTCAATGAAGAATAAGGTACAAAGGCAACTCGAAATAAGAAAGATCATTCAGGCTGGTCAGGTTCACAGTCAGGATGAATTATTGGCTGCTTTGAAGGGGAAGGGTTTTGAACTGACTCAGGCCACTTTATCGCGCGACCTGAAGGTTTTGCAGGTAGCCAAGGTACCTCATCCGGTAAAAGGTTACGTTTATTCCATTCCGGGAAACGGGCAGGAAATGAGCAAAACCGAGCAGATCAGGGTGAATTACCTGGCCGACGGATTTAAAGATCTGCAGTTTTCAGGCAACCTGGCTGTGTTGCGCACCCTTCCGGGTTATGCCAGTAGCATTGCCGCTGTGATCGATCAGACAAATAGCTGGGAAATACTGGGAACAGTTGCCGGAGACGATACCATTTTAATCATTCAAAGAGAAGGAATAACAAATCAGGATTTGATGGAGGCATTGATTAAAATTATGCCGAAACTCAGGGATAAGTTATAGAAGAAAACATGAAAACGCTGAAAAATATAAAGGTTGAAATAGCAGAGGAGAAGCATTTAAAATATATCGATGACATAAATAATGCTATCGATCTGGCGTCGAAACAAAGAGGTACTGGTATTGCACGGCGAACCTATGCGTACCTTGCGTCAAAGATTAGTGAGGGAAAGGCTGTCATTGCCATTGAGGAAGATACATTTGCGGGATTTTGCTATATCGAGACCTGGCAGGAAAAAGGTTTTGTAGCCAACTCCGGTTTGATCGTGGCCGAACCATACCGTGGAATTGGATTGGCAAAGCAGATCAAAAAGAAAGCCTTTGAATTGTCGCGAAAAAAATACCCCAACGCCAAGATTTTTGGCTTGACTACCGGTTTAGCCGTAATGAAGATCAACCATGAACTGGGTTACAGGCCCGTAACTTTTTCGGAACTAACTTTAGATAATCAGTTTTGGAAGGGATGCGAAGGATGTGTGAACCACGATATTTTGGAAAGAACCGGTAGGAGCAAATGCTTGTGCACCGGTATGTTATACGATCCGGCCTGGGAAAAACCGAACTTCAAAAGCGTGAACGGCATCAAAAAACGCAGCCTGCTCGATTTGATTCCCCGCTTAAAACCGGGCATGGGTGTTAAAAAGAACAAGGAGTTGAAACAAGACAAAGAGAGTGGCAGCATTTAAAGAAATTCAGGCAGTTACAGAATAATTTTTTCATAGAATAATTAGACTGCTGCTCTCTTTTAAGAAATTATAATCATGAATAAAAAATTAGTGTTGGCATTTAGCGGAGGTCTGGATACTTCGTTTTGCGCCAAGTATTTAAAAGAAGAAAAAGGATTCGAAGTGTATACCGCTATTGCGAACACTGGTGGATTTTCAGACGAGGAATTAAAAGCGATTGAGCAACGTGCTATAGCGCTGGGAGCAGTTAAGCATGTCACCCTCGATGTCACAAACGAATATTACGAGAAATGTATTCGATACATGGTTTTTGGGAATGTACTTCGCAACAATACTTATCCGATTTCGGTTAGTTCGGAGCGCGTGTTTCAGGCCATTGCCACCATTGAATATGCCAAGGAAATTGGTGCGGGATACATTGCTCATGGCAGTACCGGTGCTGGCAACGACCAGGTTCGCTTCGATCTTACCTTCCAGGTACTGGCACCCGAGATTGAGATTATCACACCTACGCGTGACCTGATGCTCAGCCGTAAGGAAGAAATCGATTACCTCAAGAAATTTGGTATTGAGGCCGATTTTACCAAAATGGAATATTCCATTAACCAGGGACTTTGGGGCACCAGCGTTGGCGGCAAAGAAACCCTGACTACCAATAAAAACCTTCCGGAAGAAGCGTATCCAAGCCAACTTGAAGCGACCGGTGAAAAAACAATAGAACTGGGATTTGAAAAGGGAGAATTGATTTCACTCGACGGAGAGTTTTACGAAAACGGTCCGGAAATTATTCGGGCATTGGAAGCAGTGGCTTCCAAATTTGCGATTGGTCGCGATACGCATGTCGGCGATACGATCATAGGAATAAAAGGACGTGTTGGTTTTGAAGCTGCAGCACCATTGATAACCATCAAGGCTCACCACCTACTCGAAAAACATACCCTTACCAAATGGCAAATGTACTGGAAAGAACAGTTAGGCAACTGGTACGGAATGTTCCTGCACGAAGCCATGTACCACGAACCGGTGATGCGCAATATTGAGGATTTTCTCGAGTCGAGCCAGGAGAATGTGACCGGGAAAGTGATCCTAAAACTCAAACCTTATCATTTCGAACTGGTGGGAATCGAATCGGAACACGACCTCATGAATTCCGGATTTGGAGAATACGGCGAAACCGTTGAAGCGTGGACCGCTGATGATATTAAAGGATTCACAAAAATATTATCGAACTCGCTGAAGATCTATAATAAGGTGAATGGAGAATTCTAAATGATAAAAGTTGGGATTATAGGAGGAGCCGGTTATACGGCTGGTGAGTTGCTAAGGATTTTGATCCATCATCCGGAAACCGAAATTGGATTTGTACAAAGTTCGAGCAATGCCGGAAATCCAGTATCGGATGTGCACATTGATTTGTTTGGCGATACCGAACTGGTTTTTACCGACAAATTGCGTTTTAATACGGTCGATGTGATTTTTTTATGCATGGGACACGGGAAATCAAAAGAATTTATGGAGCAACACCAGTTACCGGCTGGTTTGAAAGTGATCGACCTGAGCCACGATTTCAGGCTGAAGAGAGTTGGTAATGATTTTATTTACGGTCTGCCCGAGCTGAATCGGAACGACATTAAAAATTCAGACAAAATTGCCAATCCCGGTTGTTTTGCCACTGGAATACAATTCGCGCTTTTACCGCTCGCTTCAGGGAATTTGCTGAGCGATGAGGTGCATGTGCAGGCCATTACCGGATCGACCGGTGCCGGACAGAAACCAACGGAAACTTCGCATTTTAGCTGGCGAAACAATAACCTTTCGGCATATAAGATCTTTCAGCACCAGCACGAACGCGAAATCATTCAAAGCCTGAAACAATTGCAGCCGGGTTTTCAACACGGTTTCAATTTTGTTCCGATTCGTGGAAATCATACACGTGGCATTTTTGTTTCAGCATACACGAAATACGACGGTTCGTTGGAGGAAGCAAACGATCTTTACAATCGTTTTTACGCTGATCATCCGTTTGTTTTTATAGTTGATAAGAATCCATCACTGAAACAGGTGGTGAATACCAACAAAGCTTTGCTTTACCTGGAGAAACACGATAACAAACTGGTAATAATCAGTGTCACCGACAATTTATTAAAAGGAGCTTCGGGGCAGGCTGTTCAGAACATGAACCTGATGTTTGGGCTCGACGAAAAAGCCGGGTTGAACTTAAAACCGGTTGCGTTTTGATTTGAAATGAAAAATTAAAAATGGGAACAAGGACTGGTTTTTACTTCCAACTTCCGGCTCCTGATTTCCGACTTACTAAATATGAAATTATTTGATGTATATCCACTTTTTAACATCACGCCTGTAAAGGCTGAAGGATGCTATGTGTGGGATAGTGAGGGAAATCGTTACCTGGATCTTTACGGCGGACATGCAGTAATTTCTATTGGTCATAGTCATCCCGACTATATAAAGAAGATCTCTGAGCAGCTCAGCAAAATAGGGTTTTATTCCAACTCGGTTCAGAACCCCTTGCAACGCGAACTGGCCGAAAAACTCGGTAAGATCTCGGGATGCGAAGAATACCAGCTTTTTTTGTGTAATTCGGGAGCTGAGGCTAATGAGAATGCCTTGAAACTGGCCTCGTTCATTACCGGAAAGAAAAAGATGATCAGCTACAAGAAAGGATTTCACGGGCGCACCTCGGCAGCAGTTTCCATTACCGACAACCCTAAAATTATTGCTCCGGTAAACGAAAGCGACAATGCGCTCATTCTTCCGTTCAACGATATTGAAGCCACGGAGGAAGCCTTGAAAAATAGCAGTGTGGCGGCAGTAATTGTAGAAGGTATTCAGGGAATTGGGGGGATTCATGTTCCGGATGCCGAATTTCTGGTTCAGCTTAAAAAATTGACAGAGAAATATGTGGCTGCCCTGATCCTTGATGAGATTCAATCGGGCTATGGACGAAGCGGGAAATTTTTTGCCTTTCAGTATACCGGTGTTAAACCGGACATCATTACCATGGCCAAGGGAATGGGCAATGGTTTCCCGGTTGGTGGCGTGTTGATTCATCCCGATATTGAACCGTGGCACGGTATGCTAGGCACTACGTTTGGTGGGAATCACCTGGCCTGTGTTGCAGCCATCTCGGTCCTCGAAGTGATGGAAAACGAAAGACTCATTGAAAACGCAGAAAAAGTAGGTAATTACCTGATGGAGCGTTTGGCAAAGATGGAAAGGGATTTTGAAGTGCGTGGTAAAGGACTGATGATCGGGATGGAATTTAAATTTCCAATCAAAGAAATCCGTCAGCGTTTATTATTTGATTACGGGATTTTTACCGGAGTCTCTGGACAAAATATCATTCGGCTGTTGCCTCCTTTGAGGCTGACTATTCAACAGGCCAACGATTTTTTGGAAGCCTTTGAAGCCGTTTATGCAGATGTTTCTGCCACATACGCTGAAAAATAATTTCTTGAAGAAAACGAATTTGTAACTTGAGAATATGGAAACAAAAAAAATAGCAATCATCGGGGTTGGAAATATGGGAAGCGCAATCGCCAGAGGGCTTTTAAAGTCTGGCTTTGTTCCCGCGTCCGACATTTCGGTGTCCGACCGAAAGGAAGATAATTTACAGGAATTGAAAGCCATGGGTGTTCATGCCTACACCGAAAATGTGCAGGCTGCAAAAGAAGCAGATGTGGTTATTGTGGCCGTAAAGCCCTATCATATCGAAGGGGTTTTAAAGGAAATAAAACCGATACTTGCACCGGATAAGATATTTATCTCGATTGTCGCGGGAGTTGGAATCGATGCCCTGGGAGAAATGGCAGGAGCCGATATCCCGATCTTCAGGGTGATGCCAAATACGGCCATTGCGTTGCAGGAATCATTAACGTGTATTTCGGCCAACGGGAACACAGCAAAGCATCGCGATTATGTTGTTGAGCTCTTTGATAAACTGGGAAAAACCGTTGAAATTCCCGAAGAACTAATGGCGGCAGCTACCGTTCTTTCTTCCTGTGGAATTGCCTATGCTTTGCGTTACATCAGGGCAGCCATGCAAGGCGGTATCGAAATTGGATTTGGAGCAGAAATGGCTCAGTTCATTACGGCGCAAACCGTAAAAGGTGCCACCGAATTGTTGTTGCAGTCAGGACATCATCCTGAGCATGAGATCGATAAGGTGACAACACCGATGGGCATCACAATCACGGGATTAAACGAAATGGAGCACAAAGGATTTAGTTCGTCGCTGATTCAGGGCGTACTGGCGTCCTACAAAAAAATAGGTAATACAAAATAAAAAGGTGCAGTTCAGGTACAAAAAGATAACCGTAAAAGTGGGCAGTAATGTGCTGGCAAAATCCGATGGAACATTGAATGTGGCCCGGATTGCCCACCTGGTCGATCAAATCGCTTTTCTTCATAAAAACGGGGTGGAAGTTGTATTGGTCTCGTCGGGTGCGGTAGCTGCTGGAAGAGCAGTGATGCAGCCGTCAAAAAAAACCGACGCCGTTTCGCAGCGGCAGTTGTGGGCCGCTTTGGGCCAGGTAAAACTGATATCGCGCTATTCCGATTTCTTCCAGGAAGATGGACTGGTATGTGCACAGGTGCTCACTACCAAGGAAAATTTTTCGAGCCGCGGGCATTATCTGAACATGAAAAACTGCATGACCACATTGCTCGAAAACAAGGTAATACCGATTGTAAACGAGAACGATACTATTTCGGTTACCGAGTTGATGTTTACAGATAATGACGAGCTTTCGGGATTAATCGCATCGATGGTTGATTCGGAAGCCCTGATCATTCTCAGCAATGTTAATGGGGTGTACAGTTCCCATCCCGAAAATGAGGATGCCGAGTTAATCGAGCGCATCGAATTATCCGGGAAGGAACCTGAAAACGCGATTACTGGCGAGCAATCGAACTTCGGACGGGGCGGTATGCTCACCAAATTCAGGATTGCAAAAAAAGTAGCAGGTGACGGAATTGCCGTTCATGTTGCCAACGGAACCAGTGAAAATGTGCTCATTGATCTGCTGGACATAAATAAACAACCGGCGCATACGTATTTTGTGCCGGGGCAAAAAACATCGAGTGGCGTCAAAAAATGGATTGGTTATTCTGATGGTTTTGCCAAAGGTGAGGTGGTGATTAATGACGGCGCCGTTAAAGCGCTGACTTCAGCAAAAGCAGTTAGTTTGCTGCCCGTCGGAATCACGCGTATCGATCGTGAATTCAGAAAAGGAGACCTGATCAAGATCGTGAGCGAATCAGGAAAAACCATTGGCCTTGGTAAAGCCGGATACGGATCGGAGCGACTCGGTAGGGAAAAAGTTTCGGCCAAACAAAAACCGGTGGTACACTACGATTACCTCTACCTCGAGAACAGAATCGGGAGTCATGAATGATTTTGAAAAGAAAACAGTAAAAATAAAAATAGCTCAGGATGAATACTACTAGCTTGCCGATCGTGGCAACTACCCATTCTCCCTTTTTTAATGCCTTAATTTGAACTTATTCTGAGCTCCCTCTCCCTCCCCCGGGAGAGGGTTTTAAATTGAAAAACAAAAAAATGAAAATAAAAGAGCAACTGGAAAAAGCACTGGAAGCGGCCGGAAAACTTAATCTTGTGAGCAACGATAAGGTCAGAGCTGTATTGAACGAACTGGCTGTACAGGCACGCGACAATACAGCCTCAGTGCTCGAAGCCAATAAGAAAGACCTGGCGCGAATGGATGCTACAGATCCAAAATACGATCGCCTGAAACTTACCGAAGAACGGATTGAAGGAATTGCTACAGACATCGAAAATGTTGCCGGTTTGGAAAGCCCGGTGGGAAAGGTATTGAAAGAGAGCCAACGTCCCAATGGATTAAATATAAAGAAAGTTACCGTCCCTTTTGGGGTGATCGGAATCATATACGAAGCACGGCCCAATGTAACGTTCGACGTGTTTGCACTTTGTCTGAAATCGGGGAATGCCTGCGTTTTAAAAGGCGGCAGCGATGCGATTGATTCCAACACAGCCATTGTTGCCATCATCAAAAACGTTTTGAGGAGATTCGATATGGACGAGAATACTGTAACGCTGCTTCCGGCGGGCCGTGAAGAGACAAACGAAATGCTGCGCGCCCGCGGATACATCGATTTGATCATACCGCGTGGCAGTCAGGGACTCATAAATTTTGTTCGCGACAATGCCACCATTCCGGTTATTGAAACGGGAGCAGGAATTTGCCACACTTATTTTGACGAATACGGTGATGCAGATAAAGGCCGTGAAATTATTTTTAATGCAAAAACACGTCGTCCGTCAGTATGCAACGCACTGGATTGTCTGGTCATCCATGAAAGCAGGCTCAATGAATTGGGAGCTTTTGCCCGGAAATTGCTGGAAGAAAATGTAGTAATTTACGCAGATGAACATTCATTCCCGGAACTAAGTAAAGTTTATCCGAAAGATTTATTGTTTGCGGCGACGAATGAAAGTTTTGGAACCGAATTTCTTTCCCTGAAAATGTCGGTTAAAACCGTTGATTCTTTCGAGGAGGCCATAAAACACATAAATACATACAGTTCAAAACACAGCGAAGCTATTATTTCAGAGAATTTGGAACGAATTGAAACATTCAGGAAAATGATCGATGCGTCATCGGTTTATTCCAATGCATCGACCGCTTACACCGATGGTGCGCAGTTCGGGCTGGGAGCTGAAATTGGGATCAGTACACAAAAACTGCATGCTCGCGGACCTATGGCACTCGAAGAATTGACAAGCTACAAATGGATCATTGAAGGAAACGGACAGGTAAGACCAAAATAAGACTATACAAATGAAGAAGTTTACATCGGTACAAGATATACCAGGCATTGAGGTAGCCATTCAGACCGCCTTTGAAGTCAAGAAAAATCCATTCGGATTTCAGCACCTGGGTAAAAATAAAACCATGGTACTGGTTTTTTTAAATTCCAGTTTGCGTACCCGGCTCAGCACACAAAAGGCTGCTATGAACCTCGGCATGAATACCATGGTGATGAACGTGAATGAAGATAGCTGGCAACTCGAATCGGAAATGGGGGTTGTAATGGATGGTAATAATGCCGAGCATTTACGCGAGGCTATCCCGGTGATAGGGAAATATTGCGATGTGATTGGGGTGCGGGCATTCGCAAAATTCGAAGATCGTGAAGCCGATTATTCAGAGCGAATATTGACACAGTTTGTGGAATATGCGGGCGTGCCGGTTGTGAGCATGGAAGGAGCCACTCGCCATCCCTTGCAAAGCTATGCCGACCTTGTCACTATCGAAGAATACAAAAAAACAGAGCGTCCTAAAGTTGTGCTGACCTGGGCACCGCATCCGCGGGCTTTGCCGCAAGCCGTGGCTAATTCATTTGTAGAATGGATGCGCGAAACGGATTATGAGCTGGTTGTTACTCACCCAAAAGGGTATGAACTGGCACCTCTGTTCATGGGAGACATCAAAGTGGAATACGACCAGAAGAAAGCGTTCGAGGGAGCAGATTTTATTTATGCTAAAAACTGGGCTTCTTATATCAACTATGGGCAAATACTTTCGAAAGACTTTGCCTGGACTGTGGATGAAGCAAAAATGGCGCTTACTAATGAGGCAAAATTTATGCACTGCTTGCCGGTTCGCCGAAATGTAGTGGTTACCGACAGAGTAATCGACGGTCCGAATTCCATTGTGGTAGACCAGGCATATAACCGCGAAGTAACGGCTCAGGCCGTGTTAAAAATGATTTTGGAAAATCAGGACTGAAATCTTTGTCGTTTATGATGTAAATGAAATTATCTACACCGATCAACTTTAACTAACTTTGCCACCATGGCATTTAGCGATAAAAAAATAGAAATAATACCTGCGATAGATTTGATCGGGGGGAAATGCGTAAGGCTTACTCAGGGCGACTATTCGCAGATAACGGTATATAACGAGAATCCGCTGGAGGTGGCAAAAATGTTTGAAGATGCAGGAATGGGCAGATTGCATCTTGTTGATCTCGATGGCGCCAAAGCCAAACATATCGTAAATCATAAAGTCCTCGAAAACATAGCTACCAAAACCAAGCTTTCCATAGACTTTGGCGGGGGACTGAAATCGGAAAAAGACCTTGAGATTGCTTTTAATTCTGGTGCAGCTATGATTACTGGAGGAAGTATTGCAGTGAAGCAACCGGAGATTTTTCTCCGATGGCTGGATAAATACGGGAACGAAAGCATTATTCTTGGAGCCGATGCGAAAGATGGTAAAATTGCCGTAGGTGGCTGGCTCGAGGCTACCGAACTTCCGGTGCTCGATTTCATTGCCGATTATCATCAGAAAGGAATAACAAAGGTTATTTCAACGGATATCAGCTGCGATGGGATGTTAGCCGGACCTTCTTTTCAGCTTTACGGGGAAATTCTCCAGGAACTTCCCGGTATTGAAATTATTGCAAGTGGTGGTATCGCGAATATGCAGGATATATTAAAATTAAATGAAATGGGAGTTCCGGGCGTAATCACCGGAAAAGCCATTTATGAGAATCGGATAACTTTGAAAGAAATCGAAGTGTTCATTCGATAAGAAACGCATGACGAATTGAATGAGATGTTAGCAAAACGAATTATACCGTGTCTGGATATAAAGGATGGGCAAACCGTGAAGGGGATCAACTTTGTGAATATTCAGGAAGTTGGCGATCCGGTTGAACTCGGTGCCAAATATGCCGAGCAGGGAGCCGACGAACTGTGCTTCCTCGATATTACCGCTACTCACGAAGGCCGCAAAACCTTTGTTGAACTGGTTAAACGTATCGCCAAACATATAAACATCCCGTTTACGGTGGGGGGAGGAATCAGTGAATTATCGGATGCCGAAAAGCTTTTAAGTGCGGGTGCGGATAAAATTTCTATCAATTCTTCAGCGGTAAGAAACCCAAAACTGATCGATGAACTGGCATTGAATTTTGGGAGCCAGTTTGTGGTAGTCGCTATCGATGCCCGTGATGACGGGCAGGACCATTGGACTGTTACCGTAAATGGCGGTCGCATTCCCACCAATAAAGAACTTTTTTCGTGGGCCAAAGAAGCCGAAGATCGAGGGGCAGGAGAGATTCTTTTTACTTCGATGAACCACGACGGTACCAAAAACGGATTTGCAAATAACCAGCTTTCAAAAATGGCTGATAGGCTGAAAATTCCCATTATTGCCTCCGGTGGAGCAGGTGCAAAAGAGCATTTTGTTGATGTATTTACCAAAGGAAAAGCCGATGCTGGACTGGCTGCCAGTATCTTTCATTACAACGAAATTCCAATTCCGGTACTTAAGAATTACTTAAAACAAAACGGAATTGTGGTCCGATGAACGGTGCAATGCTTAACTTCGCACCGAAATTTATCCGGAAATTCTGCTGGCATTTTAATGCAAGCAGTTTTAAATAAGCAAATTACACAGGAGGAATTTCTTGTTTCCGGGTAATAAAAAATGAAGATAATGAAAACATTAAAAGAAATATCACAACTTGATTTTGATAAAATGGGAGGTTTGATTCCTGCCATCATACAGGATGCAGAAACCCAGAATGTACTGATGCTGGGATTCATGAACAGCGAGGCACTGGCCAAAACCCAGGTGAGCGGAAAAGTAACTTTTTACAGCCGTTCGAAAGATCGTCTCTGGACTAAAGGTGAAGAATCGGGAAATTTTATGAATGTTGTTTCCATAGGAGTGGATTGCGACAACGACACCCTGCTTATTAAAGTAAATCCTGTTGGCCCGGTTTGTCATACCGGAACTGATACCTGTTTTGAAGAGGTGAATGCCAACAACGATATTTTGTTCCTAACTTATCTGCAGGATTTTATCGACAAGCGTAAGGTCGAAATGCCTGAAGGTTCGTATACCACTTCGCTTTTTCAAAAAGGAACACCAAAAATTGCTCAGAAAGTTGGTGAAGAGGCGGTTGAAACCGTGATTGGTGCCATGACAAACGACGACGAAAATCTTATTTACGAAGCTGGTGATTTATTGTATCACCTGATTGTTTTACTGACACACAAGGGATACCGAATCGAAGACATTGTGAGGGAACTTAAGAAAAGGCACAAGTAATCACTTAAACATACTAAATTGTAAATCTCTCTATCGTGTTGACGATAGATTGAAAGCCTATGTTCAAAACCTATTGTATAACATAGTTACGCAACATAGTTGTAAAACATTGTAGATAAACGTCTTGTGATTGGGTGTTTCTGGTTAATAGTCCTTAGTTTTGTAGTAACTGCTAATTGAAAAAACCGAGATATGGAAACTTTAACCGTTTGCCCAACCAGTACGGCTACCATTCTGGCATGTCAGAAAATTGCACGCACCTTTAAGGAAAATATTTACGAACTTTCAAGCTTACGCAAAGAGTGGGATCCGGAGTATGCAATTTCGCTGAACGTGTGGATTGATGATACCATTGAGAAACATTATGCCGATGGCCTGGATGCCATTAGGGACGAGGATTATCGCCAGTGGCACGAGATCATGGTGGCAGCTTTGCAACACTTAAAAGTATTGCGCGCTTCCATGAAGATCGATTTCAAAAAGGATAAGGAATTTTTGAAATCTTTTTTCGAAAAAACAGGATACAACGCCTATTTCAGTGATGCAAAAAATGGCGACCACCTGAGCCTTTATAATTTTTTGAAAACCTTTGCAGCCAATTTGGATGAAACGACACGCCAAAAAGTTGTTGAAAAGGGAACAATGGATTCACTTTTTGATAAAATTTTGGTATGTGCCAACCGCATTAACGAATACCGCGATCGTTTTGCAGCGCTCGAAGGAGAAGCCGTTTTAGATAATTACGGGAAACAGGAGGTGGCCAGCATTTACAGCACCATTCAGGATATATGCCGGATAGCTATTGCCTACTACCAGTTCGATCCTGAGAAACGCTGTGCATTTAATTACTACAAAGTATTGGTGAACCTGTAATAAACTTAATAATTAACTTTACAGAGGCAGTCCGGTCGATTAACGATCGGGCTGTTTATGTATAAAAAAGCCGCTGATTCAATATCAAGGGCAAACAATTATTTTTTTGAAATGCGTTTAAATGATCAGCATGGCATCGCCGTATGTTCCGAAGCGGTATTTCTCCTTAATAGCAGTTTGGTATGCCTCCATTACAAATTCGTAACCTCCAAATGCAGCCACCATCATCAACAGTGTTGAGTACGGAAGATGAAAATTGGTGATCATCGAATTGGCTACACTGAATTCGTAGGGAGGGAAGATAAATTTATTGGTCCATCCCTCAAACGGTTTCAGAAATCCCTGGGTTGAAACCGAGCTTTCGAGCGTGCGCATTACGGTAGTACCCACAGCACAAACATTTCGTTTGTTTTCTTTGGCTTCGTTTACCATGTTACAGGCTTCATTCCTGATCCAGATTTGTTCCGAATCCATCTTGTGTTTAGTAAGATCTTCCACATCAACACTGCGGAAGTTTCCCAGGCCCACATGCAGCGTTACATAAGCAAAATCGATGCCTTTGATCTCGAGTCGTTTAAGCAGTTCGCGGCTAAAATGCAGACCGGCTGTAGGTGCTGCAACTGCTCCTTCGTGCTTCGCAAAAATGGTTTGGTAGCGTTCTTTATCCTCCGGTTGAACCTGGCGGTTAATAAATTTTGGCAGCGGGGTTTCTCCCAGGCTATACAAGGTTTTTTTAAACTCGTCATAAGGACCGTCGAACAAAAAACGAAGTGTTCTGCCACGCGATGTGGTGTTGTCTATCACTTCTGCAACTAAAACGTCATCGTCGCCAAAGTATAGTTTATTCCCGATCCGTATTTTTCGTGCCGGGTCTACCAGCACATCCCAAAGGCGTTGTTCACGATTTAATTCGCGTAATAAAAAAACCTCGATTTCGGCACCGGTTTTTTCCTTATTACCATACAAGCGGGCCGGAAAAACTTTGGTGTTGTTGAACACCATCACGTCCTTATCATCAAAATAATCAAGCACATCTTTAAAAAAGCGATGTTCAATGGTTCTTTTTTCACGGTTTAAAACCATTAATCTCGATTCATCGCGGTTATCGGCCGGATGTAATGCAATTCGTTCCGGATTGAGTTCATACTTGAATTTTGATAATTTCATGCTATTTATTTTTTATTCAGTTTGTCGATTTAAGGTAAAAACACAAAAATAAAACAGAAAATTGGTTTTTATTTAGCGTCCCTCTTTTACGCATCATAATTTATTTGGATACATCAAGTGGAAGATTTTCAAGAAAATCGTTCACTTTAAAAGCATCCTCAAGTTTAAATTTTCCGATTTTGGTTCGTTCGAGCCCCGTTAAATAAGCACCGCACTTCATGCTTTCGCCTATGTCACGTGCCAGGGCCCTGATATAGGTTCCCTTTCCGCAGGTGATCCTCAGTTTAATGAACGGCAAATCAAAATCCTCAATTTCTATCGTTTTTATAACAATTTTTTTGGGTTGAAGTTTTACCTTCTCTCCATTTCTTGCATAATCGAATGCTCGTTTGCCTTTTACTTTTACTGCTGAAAACACAGGAGGAACCTGGTCGATCTCTCCAATAAAATGGTCGAGTGTTTCCTTAAGCAATTCAAGGCTAACCTCACTGTAATCATACTGGGCATCTTCTTCGGTTTCCAGATCAAACGATGGTGTAGTGGCTCCTATTTTCAGTTTTGCCACATATTCTTTTTCCTCTGCCTGAATACTTTCTATTTTTTTTGTTGCCTTGCCCGTGCAAAGAATCATCATGCCGGTTGCCAGAGGATCGAGTGTGCCCGCATGCCCAACTTTTAGCTTCTTAATGCCCAATTTCTGGCACAGTTCGTAACGCACTTTATTCACTACGTCAAACGAAGTCCAATTCAGATCTTTGTCAAACAATAATATCTCCCCTCCCGGGAAGTCGTATTTGTTTTTGAATGTGGGCATATATAAGCCTCTGTTGATCAGAGCATTGAATAGTTTTCACAAAATCAGGCTGCAAATATAGCAATTAGCCCAATAAGGGCGCAATAAATGGCAAAATAAATGAGTTTTCCGCGCTTCACAATTTTGATCATCCAGGAGCAGGCAAGTACACCAGTGATAAATGCCGCAATAAAACCGGCCAGCATGACAGGGAGGTTTATGTTTTGCACTGTAATTACTCCTCCCGCTATGTCCAGTATAGATGCCCCAATAATTGGGATCAATACCATCAGAAACGAAAATCGCGCTACTTCATCTTTTTTAACCCCCATCAACAAGCCGGTAGCTATGGTAGAACCACTGCGCGAAATTCCGGGCAAAACGGCTAGCATTTGAGCAATGCCAATGACGAAGGCTTTGGAATACGTCATTTTTCTACTGCTTTTGGGTACGTAAACGGTAAGCGTCAGTAAAAAAGCGGTGATAATCAGCATGCAACCCACAAATAGCAAGTTCCCGGTAAAAACGTTTTCAATTTCGGCTTTAAAAAGCAGACCGGTAATAACGATTGGAATGGAGGAGATCAGCAGCATACTGATGTATTTCGTCGACGTGTTCCACTCGAACTGCAAAAGATCTTTTCCCAGAACAACAATATCCTTACGAAAAACCACTATAGTGCTGAGTACCGTAGCCAAATGGACATCGAGCACAAAAAGAAGGTTATTTTCGTTGTGGATGCCTAATAGAGCATGTCCGATCTCGAGGTGTCCGCTCGAACTGATTGGAAGAAATTCGGTGAGTCCCTGGATAATTCCGAGAAGAATAGCCTGGAATACAGTCATTTTGAGATTATTACTGTTCTTCCTTCGGTTTTTTCATGATGGCGTAGATTTCGAAAACGAAACCGATGAACAGCAATATGGGAGCCAGTGTAATCCGGCGGAAACTAAAAATATCTTCATTGAATACATTGGGATCGTCGCTGCCACCACCGGCCATTAAAATGAAGCCAAGCACAATAATGGCAAAACCAATTGCCAGAAGTTTATAATTTTCTTTGCCCAGCGCAAATCCGCTGTTATCTTTTGTTTCTTTAATTTTTTTAGCCATCGTTTCTGATAAAGTTGGGGTAAAGATAGTTAATAAAATAATTCATCAAATTTAAGCCGTAGGAATTTGTTCAGCGCAAGCCAGGTCGAAACTACCGAGATCAGGAAGCCCAGGACAAAAACAATGACGGCAATAAAAATTACCATTCTAATATCATCGGGAGTAAGAATCCCGGACAATTCTTTTTTATAGGCGTACACGATACCCAGTAAGATGATGTTGGCAAGAAAGGCACCTGCTATACCCAGTATGACACTGCGCCGCAGAAAGGGCAAACGAATGTAATTGTTACTCGCTCCAACCATTTGCATGGTGTTAATGATAAATCGTTGTGAATAGATAAGAAGTCGAATGGTATTGTTTATTAATCCAAAAAATATAAAAGTGAGCAAACCACTCACGACCAGCAGAAGTAAACTTATTTTACGGACATTTTCGTTTATGAACGTGACCAGGTTTCGTTGGTAATACACTTCTTCCACCTGCGGATAATCTAGAAATTTTTGTTCAAGCATGGTCAGGGTGTCACTCAATGTGTAGGGTGCATAAAGTTTAACATCGAGCGAGGCAAACAAGGGATTGTAACCTAAAAAACCTGTAAAATCTTCCCCCAGTTCTTCCGTCAATTCGTTTGCTGCCGTTTCTTTATCAATATATCGCGTCGATTTAACATACTCGCTGGCTGCCAGTACTTTTTCCAATCTGATTATTTCAACTTCCTTGAGGCCGTCTTTCAATACCAGCGTAAATCCGATCTGTTCGCGTACATATTCCGAAAGCTTTCGTGCGTTGATCAGAACCAGGCTCAACATTCCCAGCAACACGAGAATCAGCGTGATATTCACCAGTGAAGTGATCCACGAGTTCAGGAAACGTTTTTTTGCTTTTCCGGGTTTTGGCGTTTTCATTCTTGAAAATAATTGCCTGTGGCACGCAAATGTAACGAATTATTGTGGCCTTCATGATGTTGCGCTTCTGTTTTTCTATTCAGCCAAATATGAATTCATCCATAGAATGGGAGTAGGAAAATACCCGTTTCAGGATTCCTTTAAGTTATCCCTGATTAGAACATTTATGCTTTTTAAAGCAATGGTTTTTGTGCTTCGTTAACTTATTGAAAATTTGATTGTTATTTCTTTGGAAATACGAAAAAAGAAAATACTTTTGCAGTCCCGATTATTATCCTTAGATGTAAGGAGTGTAATTAATTGATTTTCTTGAAGTAAGACAAGCCGGTGATAAAATTCCGTTGAACCGGATTTAAGCTGCCGAAAAGAAAATCTTATGTGTTTAATACAAAAAACGAATAAAAGTGGACACACTTAGTTATAGAACAATCTCGGCGAACAAAGAAACTGCCAATAAAGAATGGGTAGTTATCGATGCCGAAGGTCTTGTGTTGGGTAGACTGGCGAGCGAAGTTGCCAAACTCTTAAGAGGAAAACACAAACCGAATTTTACTCCGCACGTTGACTGTGGGGATAACGTAATTGTGGTAAATGCTGAGAAAGTAGTGCTGACCGGTAAAAAAATGACTGACAAAGTTTATGTTCGTCACTCAGGTTATCCGGGAGGACAGACTTTCCAAAATCCTCAGGACATTTTAGCTAAATATCCTGAGCGTCTGGTTGAAAAAGCGGTTAGAGGAATGTTGCCCAAGAATAAACTGGGCCGCCAGCTTTTCAGAAACTTGCATGTAGTTATTGGTGGCGAGCATAAATTTGAAGCTCAGAAACCAAAAGTTGTTGATTTAAAAAGTAAATAAACAAGATGGAAGTAGTAAACACAATAGGACGTAGAAAATCAGCAGTAGCTCGCGTTTACGTTAGTGAAGGTAAGGGAAACATTACCATCAACAAAAGGGAACTAAAAGATTATTTCCCGGCTGAGACATTGCAATACATTGTAATGCAGCCATTGAATTTGCTGGAAGTTACCGCAAAATACGACATCAAAGTGAACCTCGACGGGGGTGGACCAAAAGGACAGGCAGAGGCATTGCGTTTGGCCATTTCACGTGCATTGATCGAGATCGATGCCGAATCGAGACCACAACTGAAATCAGCCGGTTTTCTGACAAGGGATCCGCGTGAGGTTGAACGTAAAAAACCGGGTCAGCCAAAAGCAAGGAAACGTTTCCAGTTCTCAAAACGTTAATATTATTATTCATTTATATGGATCTAAAACGGCTGAGATTCCCGAGTGCTCGGGACTACTGAGCGGTTGCTTTTAGAACATACAAAAAGTAAACAGATGCCAAGAACAAATTTTCAGGAATTATTAGATGCAGGTGCACATTTTGGTCACCTGAAACGTAAGTGGAACCCAAACATGGAGCCCTATATCTTCATGGAAAAAAACGGAATCCACATTATCGATCTTCAAAAAACGGTTGTTAAGATCGACGAAGCAGCAGCTGCGATTAAGCAGATTGCAAAATCGGGCCGCAAAATTTTATTTGTTGCCACAAAAAAGCAAGCCAAAGAATTGGTTGCCGATCAGGTAAAAGCAGTTGGAATGCCATATGTTACCGAGCGCTGGCCGGGTGGTATGTTAACCAACTTCCCAACCATCCGTAAAGCGGTGAAGAAAATGATCTCCATCGACAAAATGATGAAGGATACCAGTTGGGACAACCTTTCGAAACGCGAAAAACTACAGATCACACGTCAGCGTGCAAAGCTGGAAAAAGTGTTGGGTTCGATCTCCGACCTTACCCGTTTGCCGGCTGCCTTATTTGTGGTTGATGTGCTGAAAGAAAAAATTGCAGTACGCGAAGCACAAAAACTGGGTATCCCTGTATTTGCTATCGTTGATACCAACTCGAATCCGGAAGACGTTGATTTTGTAATTCCTGCCAACGACGATGCTTCACAGTCAATTCGTTTAATTGTTGGTGCCATGTGTGACGCCATCGGTGAAGGACTGAACGAACGCAAAGTGGAAAAAGAGAAGGAAGAAGCCGATGCATCTGCTGCCAAAAAAGAAAAAGCAAAGGTTGCTAAAGCTGATGAAGACGAAGATTCTGAAGAAGAGTAAGCATTAAACAATTAGAAACCATTAAAAGAGATTTTTAATATGTCTTTTACAACAGCTGACGTAGTAAAACTGCGTAAAGTATCAGGTGCAGGGATGATGGATTGCAAAAATGCCCTGAAAGACGCCGACGGTGACTTTGATAAAGCACTGGAAATTATTCGTGAAAAAGGAAAACTGATTGCCAACAAACGTGCAGACCGCGATGCTGCAGAAGGTGTAGCACTGGCAAAAGTCACTGCTGATAAGAAATTCGGGGCACTGGTTGTACTGAATTGTGAAACAGATTTCGTTGCCAAAAATGAAAGCTTTGTTGCTTTTGCTGAAAAAATTCTGGATGCAGCTTTGGAAAATAAAGTTGAGAGCCTGGAAGCACTGAAAGCCGTTGAGCTTGATGGAAGTACCATTGAAGCCCAGGTGACCGAGCAGACCGGGGTAACCGGTGAGAAACTCGATCTTTCGTATTTTAATTGTGTTGCAGGCGAATCTGTGGTTCCGTATATTCACCCTGGAAATAAACTGGCTACACTGGTTAGTTTCAATAAAGAGGGTGTTGAGGAGCAGGTTGGTAAAGATGTGGCGATGCAGATTGCCGCTATGGCACCAATCGCCATCGACGAAAAATCAATTCCTCAGGCTGAAATTGATAAGGAACTCGAGTTTGCCAAAGAAAAATACCGCAAAGAAGGAAAACCTGAAGCAATGCTCGATAAAATTGCACAGGGTTCGCTCAACAAATGGTACAAAGATGTTACCCTGTTGAACCAGACTTACGTGAAAGACGGAAAGATTTCGATCAAAGATTTCCTGAAACAAAACGATCCTGAATTGACAGTTACAGCTTTTGATCGTTATACACTAAACGTGTAGAGAAGCTGAAGAAGAAATAGTTAAAGCCGGAATGTCAAGTGACAAACCGGCTTTTTTATGCAGTTTAAAAGCACATCATCTGAAACTGGATGATGGGCTTCTTCTATTCAGAAAAAAATTTATCTATCGATTGATCACCAGTCTTTTTACGTTGCTTACTTCGCCGTTTTTGATAAAGCGGCAGAGGTAGATTCCGGTCGTTGCCGGCGATCCGTTTTCTTTTATTCCGTTCCAGCGTATTTTATGTTTTCCTGCTGGCATTTCGCTATTCACCAGTACTTTAACCTGCTGGCCAAACATGTTGAAAATGCTTAATTGTACATCGGCTTTTTTGTCGAGACTAAATTCTATGTTCGTTGATGTGCTGAACGGATTCGGATAAACTTCGAAAAGGTTATCCGGTTCAGGTTCCAGATCATCAATCCTGGTTGTCGATTCGGCAGCTTTCACAACTATGGTACTAAAATGTTCGATCGATGCATAGATACGGTTTCTGGCCGTGTCAACAGTTGCGAATCCGTCGCCCACTTCTACAAAACCAGTATTCTCGGCAAAGAATACATTCAAATCTTGTGGGTCGACTCCAAGTGAATCAAGCAAACCACGTTTATACACCAGTTTCAGTAAAACAGGTACATTAAATTCATAAGGTTCAACAATGGTATCCGATCCGGCTGGAACCACACTGAATTTCACACCTGTAATTATTTCTTCACTAAAATCAACCTCCGTGCTGTCGTCATTCATTTCGGCATATTCTTCAGGAATGAACATAAAAATGTTGATGTCTTCACTGATACAGCCAAAGGGGAAATGCAGCATTCCTGCATTTAATATATTCAGTGGATAAGGCAAACCGCCTATTTTGTATGATTCCCCTTCTTTAAAATATTTGGGATGTAGTTCGTTACCGTTGGGAAGAACGCGTCGAATGGAAATAGTGTTTACATTCAGGTCAACCGTCGAATCAACTACTAGAAGTTCAACTGCCGCCACAAAGTTGCTGTAGTTGGCTTTCACCAAAGTCATTCCGGTTTCACCGGTCAGGGTGAGTAATCCATTTTCATCGATGTTAGCGATCATGGTGTCCGAAACGCTCCAAAGGAATTCTGCATCCTGGTGTTTAATTCCATTGGTTTTGTAATCGGCAGAATATAGAATGGATTCATGTCCGGTATAAACCGTCATATCACCCGGTTCAATGGTTAATTGCTTGCCTTTGTTTCCGTGTTCTTCTTTTTCTTTCTTTTCTTTCTTTGCCGTGCTTTCGTAAACCGAAATTTTAACGGTATCAGCCAACTCGCCAAGGGTTGCAATCACCATTCCGGTACCGGGCATATCAGCCGAATAAAGCATGCTTTTGCTCGAATCAGGGAAGGTGCCTATTTCTATTGGTTCAACTGACCAGGTAAAAGTCGTATCCACCTTCATTCCCGTTGATTCGATGTAAAATGCCCGCAATTCAACTGAATCACTGATTTCAACGCGAAGACTGGAAGGAACGATTTTAACTTTCGGATAATCGTCTTCTATTTCTTCGTGGTCATCGTCATCATTTTTCGGAGTTCCGTTTACCACAAGATTCACTGAATCGCGATAATCCTGATACCTGGCAATTAAGTAACCCTCTCCCGGGTGATTGGCAATGAGTTCATTTTCCTTATTTACTTTGCCCAGGTAGCCGGGTTCGGTGTGCCATTTTATTTTGGCATCGTCCAGTGTATCACCGGAACTGTCTGTAAAAATTGCGGTTACTGTCTCAGTAGCTTCCGGATCGAGTGTAACATCGCCTGAAGTAATTTTCAGGCTCTGGCTTGTTGCATTAAATGCAAGGAATAAACCTGCGATCAGCAACAAAAATTGGGTAGGGATGTAAATCTTCTTCATATGATAAGTTTTGGTCAATAGTATCTTTCATGTTTACTTTACCTGCATTTGAACCGGCAATAAGTATAACAAGTTACAGAATAGGCGACTAAAATGCAAGATGTACTTAATGAGCAGATGTCAGTTTTGTTTTAAATAAAAAGTAAACAAAATAGTAAGCGTCGTATATATAAATTCTCTAATCGATAGATTGGTAACCCTGTCCTAGCCTAAAAATTCTTTTGAAGTTTTCTCAAAAAGAGCGTTTTAGACTTAACGAAATAGTCAAATGTGACAGGGCATCAATAAGGATTTCGATGAACTGGAATGTTGAATCTCAACCATTTAAGTTGATTTTACGTATACATCTTCGAGTAATGTTCTTAATGTATATTGATAATGAACCGAATTGGAAAAGTGATGGATCTCAAAAAGAGTCAATCTGTGCTGATGACAGAAATCATTTCATCCATGGGTCGTATTAAAACAAATGGTCATGATAGTACTTTTTGCTTATGCGCTCCTGATGGTCATGGTAATTTCATTGATTTTGTATCTATGCTATCGGGATGTAAAACATAATCATTAACAAAAGGTCCGGCTGCCTGGCCGGGACATAACCCGCGTTATGAATTGAGGTATAAGACCTCAGAGAGGAAAAATATGTTTCCGCCTGAAAACCAGTTTCCCTCCATAGCTAAAGTGAGAATAACCTCTTCATCCAAATAATTTTTCCCCAATTCTCGCAACACTCTTTTTTAAGCAGGTTTTATATTACTTGTTTTGAAAAGTCGAGATAAATAAGCAATTTTAGCTAAGCGATATTTCATTAAAGCAGCTGTGTTGAAAAGAAAGTATCCCATCATTTCTCTTTGTTTAAACGAACAATTGCAGCGTAATTAAAACCAATAATACCTCAGTCATGACTAAAGCGTTTCTCAAATTATCGATTGTTTTTAGTCTTTTCCTTTTACCTTTTTTCGGTGAAAAAATAGTGGCAGCTGATGGTCGGAATTCAGAACAACCAAATATCATTCTGATCTTTGCCGATGATATGGGTTACGGCGATGCCGGTGTTTTTGGTCATCCGACTATTCGCACGCCCAATCTCGACAAGCTGGCTTTTGAAGGACAGAAATGGACCAATTTTTATGTTGCCACACCGGTTTGCACACCATCCCGCGCCGGACTTATGACCGGCCGATTGCCTATCCGATCGGGGATGTGCAGCGATCAACACCGAGTACTGTTTCCTGAATCGAAAGGCGGGCTGCCTCAGAGTGAAATTACCATTGCCACGAAATTGAAAAAAGCAGGTTACGCAACTGCCTGTATCGGCAAATGGCATCTGGGACACTTGCAACCTTTCGATCCCAATTCTCATGGCTTTGACTACTACCTCGGAATTCCGTACAGTAATGACATGGATCAGCAATTGCCGGAAGGTATTAATTATTTCGAGGCCTGTTCCAATCCTCAGTTAAGCTACTTTAATGTTCCTCTAAAACGAAACCGTGAAACGATAGAACAACCGGCCGATCAAACAACGATCACAAAGCGATATACCGAGGAAACCATTCATTTTATTGAGGAACACAAGGATGCTCCATTCTTCATTTATATGGCGCACTCGATGCCTCATGTGCCGCTTTTCCCGTCAAAAGATTTTGAAGGAAAGAGCCTGCGCGGAACCTATGGAGATGTTATTGAAGAGATCGACTGGAGTGTTGGACAGATCGTAAAAGCCATAAAAGAGAACGGATTACAGGATAATACACTGGTGGTTTTTACATCAGATAATGGTCCGTGGCTTATTTTTAATGATAAAGGTGGAAGCGCCGGGTTGTTGCGGGGAGGTAAAGGAGGAACTTACGAAGGTGGAATGCGCGAACCAACAATAATGTGGGGTCCGGGATTTGTGAAGCCCGGAGTAATTACCGATCTTGGAACCACCATGGATCTTTTCCCAACGTTTTGCAGCCTGGCCGGAGCAAAATTGCCACAGGATCGGCTATATGATGGTTATGATATCTCATCGGTTATCGGAGGAAAAGGAAAATCACTGCGAGATGTTGTGTTTTATTACCGGGGACAAAGGGTGTTTGCCATTCGCAAGGGAGCCTATAAATTACATTTTATTACGCAGCCGGAATATGGCGGAGGCGGACCAAAAGAACTTGAAATACCTGAATTATACAACCTGAATCTTGATCCGTCGGAAAAATACAATATCGCGGAAAAACATCCCGAGGTTATTTCAGAATTTAAGGCGCTGTTAAAACAACATCTCGCTTCAATAGTGCCGGTTGAAAATCAACTTGAAAAATTTTGATGATCGTAATTTCTACTTAAGGATTGGAAGACCATTAATGATAAAAATGAATACCATGAAATTCAAAACCCATTATCCAAGTCTGATTCTGTTCCTGTTGTTTTTTGTTTTTAATGCCTGTCAGACCGGTTCCAAAAAACAAACACCACAGCGTCCCAACATTCTGTTCATCATGGCCGACGATCATGCTTTCCAGGCACTTAGTGCATATGGCGGGCCGCTGGCTGATTTGGCACCAACACCCAATATCGATCGAATTGCTGATGCCGGAATGCTTTTTAACCAGTGCTTTGTCACCAATTCGATCTGCGGGCCATCGCGTGCCACCATTTTTACGGGGAAATACAGTCATAAAAACGGATTCATTGATAATACGGGTGGCTCAAAGTTTGATTTCAGCCAGAATTCGTTTCCAAAAGAGCTTCAGAAAGCCGGATATAAAACGGCTGTGATCGGAAAGCTTCATCTGGGGGGCACACCAACTGGTTTTGATTATTTTGATATTCTTCCGGGTCAGGGTAGATATTACAATCCTTCGTTCATCAACCAGCAGGGGCAGTATGAGATGGAAGGATATACAACTGAAATAATAACGGATAAAACGATTAACTGGCTAAACTCGGTCAAAGATTCTGCACAGCCGTTTATGGTAATGATGTGGCATAAAGCGCCGCACCGTGCATGGGACCCCGGACCAAATGAACTGGGCATGTATGAAGACACAACTTTCCCGGAACCGGAATCGCTTTTTGATGATTATGAAAGCCGGGAAGCAGCATCGTTAAATAATATGACGATTGCAAATACAATGTTTATCGATCGTGATTTAAAAATGACCGACCAGCCAAGAAGAGGACTCAATGAAGAACAACTGGAAAAATGGAATGCTGTTTACGGACCGATCTTTGAGGAGTTTAAACAAAAAAATCCGACAGGGAAGGATCTGGTTCGTTTTAAATACCAGCGTTACATGCGCGATTACCTGGCTTGTATAGCTGCAGTGGACAAAAGTGTTGGCAAGGTACTCGACTACCTCAAAGAAACCGGGCTGGATAAAAATACCCTGGTAATTTATACCTCCGACCAGGGATTTTATTTGGGAGAGCATGGCTGGTTCGACAAACGCTGGATGTATAAAGAATCGCTCAATACGCCGCTTTTGATCAGTTACCCGGGTGTTGTAAAAGAAGGATCAATTAACAACGACATGGTTTCGAACCTCGATTTTGGAGAAACCCTGATTGATATTGCCGGCGGTGAGATTCCGGAAGACATGCAGGGAAGAAGTTTGTTGTCCGTTCTGAAGGGCGAAACTCCTGACGACTGGAGAAAAGCGCACTATTACCATTATTACGAACACCCTTCGGAACACAATGTCATGCGTCATTACGGGATAACTACGGATAAATATAAACTCATTCATTTTTACTACGATATCGACGAATGGGAATTGTTCGATCTGGAAGAAGATCCGCATGAAATGCACAATGTTTACGGCGATCCGGCTTATGCCGATGTGCAGGCTGATCTTCATAAAAAACTGGAAGAACTTCGGGTCAAGTATGAAGATAGTGATGAATTGAATCAGAAGTTTATCGAAGAGTACAACGAGAAAGTGAAAAAAAATCCAAGAATCGAATACTGGAAATACTGGTAAATCTGTAGCTCTGGATTTAATAACCGCACTTTCAGGATCTTATTCGCAATTGCGATTAGGTCGCCTTTAATGTATAGCAGTGGTGCTTACTTATTCATTCTTTTAAACCACATAAATTCTCCTCTATTGTAATACTTATCCTTGAGTTCGGGATTTTGTTCTAATTCATCGGAAGTATAAGGTTTATGTGGTAGCAGGACATCATCACCCGGTTCCCAGTTCAAAGGTGTTCCCACATTTTCCTGCTGTGTGAGCTGCAACGCAGCAATCATTCTCAATATTTCATCCATATTTCGTCCCACATTCAGCGGATAAAAACTAATGGCCTGTATAATATTATCCGGATCAATAATAAATACACCCCTAACATCTCTTTTGTCCTCCGTTGAATGATGCAACATTCCGTATTTTTTCGAGACCTGTCCGGAAAGGTCGGCCACAATCGGGTATTTTATTTCAATGGCCTCATCCTCTTCCTTTAGCACTCTTTCCATAAATTCTTTCCATAGTAAATGCCTTTCAATCTCATCGATCGAAACAACAGCCACTTTTACGCCCAGCGAATCCAGTTTTTCCTGGCTGCGTGCAAGGCCACATAGCTCAGAGGTACAAACCGCTGTAAAATCCAGCGGATGGCTGAATAAAATCTTCCAGCTTTCCCCGAAATCCTCCGGGAAGTTTAAAACGCCGTTTGTTGAGTTTTCTGTAAACGAGGGTGCCTTATCACCAATCAAAGGGAACTTATTTTTTTCTGACCAGCTTGTTATCGAAATTAGGACAATCAAAATTGTTACTGTAAGTTGTTTCATAACGGCAATGATTAAGTTTCTTCAAACATTATAAAGATAGTACAATCAATAACACATTTTTAAAATGAAGGTTCGTAGCAGAATAGTAAAAACGCAAATATGAGATTTTTTATATACAAAAAAAGGATGAAAATCTTCAACATAAAGTGAACTGAGAAAGGCTTAAACATAAGTCACAGTTTTCTCTATCTTCACGACCTTTAATAACAATAAATTCAATTTCACATAAGTGGTGTTTCAGTTTACATAAAGTTCAGTACCTGAATGATTTTATTATTCCCTGTTTCCAATTCTTCAAATTTCAAATTGTAACAAAATCCAGAATGAGCGACCGTATCCATCAACTCCTGAACCATGAATGCGGTAGGCTTTATTGAATATGTTTTGTAATCCTGCATTTAGTGAAATTGTTTTCCATGCAAAGCCGGCTTTTAAATTCATGATGTTCCAGCCGGGAGTTCCGCCATTGGGAATCCGATGGTCATCAATGTCGCCGCCCGAAAGCCTGTCTTGTTTGGCTGCAAATAAAAATTCGGCCTCACCAAAAATTCCCGATTTATTGTATTGCAAAGCCAGTTTCCCACTGAGTGGAGGAATTCGTCGCATAGGTTTATCATTTTCAAGATTCTTTCCTCGCAGCCAGGTGAGGTTATTGATAAAAGAAAATTGCCGAGTGAGTTGCCAGCCTGATTCAAATTCAACTCCCATAATATTTGATCGTGCCTGGTTTTGCTTTTTATAAACCTGCTCGCCATCAATAGTTGAGCTACCGTTGTAAGCCGCTTTCTCCCGTACAATCTGATTTTTTAGCCGATTATTAAATATACTAATTGCCGTTGAAAACCGCTCGGTCGATTGTTTGTAACCACCTTCTACTGTAAACGAGTTTTCGGGAGAAAGGTCGGTGGACGGTATTTCGATGCCGTAATCGAATAACCCAAAAGAGCTGATGTCATTGATATTGGGTGCCCGGAATGCCGAATATGCAGATGCGATAAACTGATGTTTTTGCGAAACAAAATATTGTACTGAAAAATTCCCTACCAGCGAATTAGGAGAAAGCGTTACTTCTCCAAATTCGTTATCCACTGAGTGAATCCGAAATGTATTAAAACGACCTCCTAAAGTAAAGCTGAAAGTATTGATTTTCAATGTGTGCTGACTAAAAAATGCGAGGTTGTGCATGTCGGAGTTGTTGGGATACAAACCTCTCATAGTGGTTTGTTCACCCGATTCGAGATTGGTTTCGGTGCGGCTAGATTCCACCATGTCGCTATAAAATTCGGCTCCAGTTACGGCGAGCCAGTTTTGACCGATTTCTGAATTGACTTCCACCGAGATTCCAATGGTTTCTATCTTATCATTTTCTAGCTGATAAATGGGCGAAACGACTTTTTGCAATTTACGGGTTTCATCGGAAAATTGATTGGAAAGTGTGATTTTCATTTTCCGGAACAGCGGTCTTTCTCCAAAATATTCCAGTTTGGCATAAGCAAGCTGATGGATTTGCGGATCGAAAAGATAAGTTTGATAACCACGCTGCGCCACCTGGTCAAAACGTGGTACCTTGTTCTGCTTCACATATTGAAAAGCCCACTTCAGCTGCCAGCTGCTTCCCAGCCTAATTTTGGCATTCAGATTAAAACCAAGTTCATCGTAACCCGAAGGGCGCTCATAGCCAAGATCACCCCCGGCAAAGATATCACCGAAGTTTTTGTAGCCCACATTCCCGAGAAGTGCAAAATTCTTCGACTGAAACTTTAGTTCTCCCAATGCCGAGCGCTCCATGCCCTTATTCATATATTTTAGCTTACCCCAGCTGCCAATTTTAGGTTTACCGGCAAAATATTCAGGCGAGCGGGTAATTACATTAATAACTCCACCCAGCGCATCACTTCCATAAAGTACCGACCCTTTCCCGCGAATTACTTCAACACGATCAACTGAAAATACATCGATGGTATTGAAATACTGGTTTGGCCCATAACGAAATGTAGCGTTGTTCAGTCGAATTCCATCAATAAGCAGCAACGTTTGATTTCCGGTCAGCCCGCGAACGAACGGCGAACCACCTCCATGATTGGTTTTTTGCATCCACACCCCGGTTGCCCCAATCAATGATTCTGCCATCGAACGAGGCGCATTTTGCTGGAATTGCTGTTTTGTAAATACCGACACTGCGTCTGGTGTAGCAAACGAAACAAGTTCGTTTCGCGATGCGGTTACCACAACGCTTTTATTAAGTTGAATATTGGTCGGTTCAAGCATTATTTCAACTGTATTATTTAATGTTTGGGATTCTAGTTCAATTTCCTGTGATTCAAATCCGACAAACGAAACCAGCATCACATTATTCTTTTTACTTTCAATTTTCAGTGAGAATCTTCCATTAGAATCGGTAAACGTTCCTGTTGTTGAATATTTTATTGAAATATTAGCCCCGCTAACAGGATTGTTTGTTTGTGAATTAATGACAATGCCTTCAATAGTTTGCGAATAAAGTTGTGCCGTTACAAATAAAGCGATTAGTGAAGGTATCAGGCAACTTAGCTTCATACTTGTGTACTAAATATGCTTGGAAAATTCAATTGAGTTTCAGCTTTAAAAAAATTTATTTTTCTGATAGTTCAGGATAAGGACGATTGTATCCTTTGGTCGCATGCCAGATAATTCTGTTAAAAGTATCTTCATCAATTCGATCATAATCTTCCAGATCCTGCGTTAACGATTTTTCAGCCCAGTATCTTCTTTTACCAGTCAATGATTCCAGCGGAGGATTTATTTCATCCAGCGGGATCTTGTTTTGTTCTGCTTTATAAGGCATAAAATCAGGCGTTTCTGAAAAACAATCAAACATCGGTTCTGCCAGCATATCGAATTGGTTCATAGGAGGAATTCCGAGAATATTTTCCATTGTTCTAACCATATTTATTTGTGAATAAAAAGTTGAAACAACCTCTCCGCGTTTGGTATACGGACTAATAACCATTCCCACAGTACGATGTCCGTCAATATGGTCCAGGCCTGCCTGTGGATCGTCCTCAGTCACAAAAATACAGGTCTCTTTCCAGAACTTACTTTTTGAAATGGCTTCAACAATCTGCCCCAATGCTAAATCATTATCGGCTACAGCTGCACGTGGTGTTGGTAAACCCGGCCTTGTGCCTGAAGTATGATCATTCGGAAGAAGCATAATTATGAAATTGGGAAAATTGTCATTCTTCTCAAACTGGTTTAATTCTTTGATAAACTCCGCTGCTCGGTAAACATCCGGAACTTTGTTTGGGAAACCTATAAAGGTTGGACAAATATAGGGTTTTAATTGATCAAGATTAACTTGTGCCGTAATGGATATTTCATTTGTTCCTGATGTAAAATCTTCAAAGATATCACTAAAAGTAGCATCAGAAGGTTTAATAACGGCATCCACAAATTCTCCGTAGTTCCGAAAGGTAAGTCCGTTTCTTAAAACATTATCCCAGATAAATCCTGAGCTGGCATAAGCTAAAGCATCATCTCCGTCGTAAGGATAACTTCGGGTAAATCCACCAAACGACTTTTCAAGATAATCGGTTACAAACGCCTCATTGGTCCACTGATGCCCGTCAGCACTGAGAATTCCACTGCAGTAATAATTATCCAATAAAACAAAAGTCTCAGCCAGTTTATGGTGATTGGGCGTTACTTCGTATCCAAAATGAACCAGGCTTGTATCTCCGTTTCCCTGTGGCACGTCGCCAAATACCTGGTCATAAGTTCGGTTTTCTTTAATGATATAAATCACATGCTTAAAATGCGAAGTTTGCCCCGGAAGGTAGGGCACAGCAACTTTCTGTTGGCTGTTTTCTTTTAACTTTTTCAATTGGTTTGAATCTGTAAAAGAATTATTATCGATCGCAACAGCCGTCATCTCTTTTAATTCGTCTGCTGACGGAACTGGAATTATGGAAATACTTCCCATATGGTCATGAGAATTGAATCCGGCGCGATCAGTTCTCTGATTTCTAGATCCTATGCCTTTTACATTGGCAACCAAAAGATATTTACCCATTTTATCTGTTGTCACTGCCCCTGGGTACCAGCCTGTTGGAATATATCCTTTCAGCTGAAAAGGTTCATCTGCCTCCAAAACACAAATAGCATTATCTGTTCCGTTTGCTACATAAATCGTTTCTCCATCGGGCGATAAAGTAATAGCATTGGGCGAACTGCCAAATGGCAGATTGTGATTCATCCGGACAGGGATTTCATTGATTACTTCATCTTTTTCTGTATCAATAACCGAAATGATATCGCTGTTGGCGCATGCAACAAATAGTAGCGATTTATCCTGACTGAAAGCCATGCCCGAAGGATGTAATCCAACTTCTATCAATTTTTCTTGCTTGTTATGTGACAGATTAATTACTGAAACTGTTCCGTTATTGGCAATTCCTGTTTCGGCATCAACTAAAACCTGTGTTCCCGATGAATTGTAGGAGGATTCTCCTTCTTTAGGATGTCTTCCTCCCCAGTTTGAAACATACGCCTTTGTTGATGTTTTTAGCAGAATATCATATGGAGCAACTCCCACCGGGATTTCAATTATTGACGTGTCTGCGGCATTTATAACAGCAATGGAATTGTTGCGACTTAGTGCCACAAGAATTTTACTTTCATCATTTGTAAAAGCCATTCCTCCCGGAAACGGATTTCCTCCAACTTCCGGCTTGGGCAATAAAATGGGATTTCTCCATTTCATAATATTCGATGCATCCAGTTTGGCGATGTGAATTCGATTTCTGGCATCGGTTACATAAATGCATTGCGTTTTTTCAGAATAGTAAATTCCCTTAAAAGATGTGCCACCAGGTATGGATAACGATTGCAAAATAGTCCGATTATATAAATTAATAAGATCCAGGGTGCCTCTGTTTTTAACAGCCAGTAATCCTTTTGCAGGAAGATAAACAAGGTCAACCGGTCGGCCAGGCACATAAACCTGAAATCCTGCAGGCTTTAATACCTGATTGCTGGGTACGAGGTAACTACCGTCGCTTTGTAATCCAATTTTAGGATTTGTTTTCTTATTCTGGGCCACTGCCATCATTGTCATTGAAAGTCCTAGTAGGCCCAAAATTGCTGGTATTAATATAATTTTTACTGCATTTAATTTCATTCTATTTTGAATTTAAGTTTTTATGAATGAATAAATGTAAGTAATTTATTACAGGTCTCTAACTTAATTCGGACAGTTGGATTAAGAATTAAGAGATAGATTTCTTAATTTAATAACCAACAAAATACACGAAACTGATCTTTTGGATCCTGGCAGTTGCCCTATCCGTTTACGAGCCTTTTAAACAAGTACGGTCGTGGTTGATTGGAAATTGATTAGCGGTACATTTTGGATTATCGAATCTGTCGTCGGTATTTTCACAGCTAATATTATTCCCTTTTTCTTTCTGAAAAAATACGGATTTATATCTATTCTGGTGATGCAAATGACAACATATTTGATTTGGCGGATCCTATGACCGGTAATTTATTTCAGATAAAGGAGATAATTCTTTTAAAATTATTCCTTCTTTTGATTCAAATACCTGTTTTGGAAAAACCGGTCAGCTTGACCACCTTTCTCCGGTACGGAGTGAGCCGTAGGCTATATCTAGAATCAGTAAATAATTTAGTTTTGATATAGAAACACTTACACTTCGGTATAAAGAGGTCAGCTTCTACGGAATTTGCAGTTTGATATGGATTTAACTGTTACGTAACTTTCTTAAAACTAACTCCCATCATACTAATTTCCCCCTGGAATATCTTCCTCTATTTTTATGCCGTGGGTTACTGAACCACTCGTGCTCTCAAAAGTCGCTTCTATATTCTTTTTGCCGTTAATGAAACGAATGGTGGATGCACTCCCATCATAAACAACACTGTTTTTATCTATGGGGAAGATTTTAATGCTGGAACCACCCCTGCCTTTGACTGTATAATTGTCCGTCTTTATACATTATATAGCGTACAGCATCATCCTCAAATTTATACACCACTCTTATCTTCTTTGTATAATCTTCTGCAATAGCAATGTTTAAATCTTGTTCAGGAAAAGGTTTGCCGATTAAATAAGCGGCTAATTTATATGCCAGTCCATCGGGAGAAAAATCATCTCTGTTAGTTAGCATCGAAACAAATACATCTTCATCTGGCAACCATATTTCCATGGCTGAATAACCATTGATATTCCCACCGTGATGAATCATCTTACTACCTCTTAAATTTCCGAGGCCCCATCCATAGCCATAATTAATTTGTTTCCCATCATTGGTTGTATAATTCGTAAAAAGCAATGTCGTAGAGGCTTCAGAAATCAACTTGTGATGTAAAATCGCTTTGTTCCAGGTCAACAGATCCCGGGTGGTCATCATTAGAGAACCTGCTGCATATATGACAGACATGTTGATATATTCCGCGTCTTCGAAACCTGCTTTTCCTTTTGAATAACCGTAAGCCCTGTTTTGAATAATCGATCGATTGTCACCATAATATGAATGATGCATACCCAGCGGCTCAAAAATTCTTTTTTTGATGAATTCAGCATACTCCATCCCGGAAGCTTTTTCAATAATATATCCTAATATGAAATAAGCTGCATTATTATAGCTGTACTTTTCTCCCGGTGCAAAATCCGGAGGGAGATTTTTGAACAATAACGAATATTATGATCGAGCCACTCACGGGACTCGAACCCGCGACCTGCTCATTACGAATGAGCTGCTCTACCAACTGAGCTAAAGTGGCTTTTTCAATTCAAAAGCAAATTTAAAATTAAACGGTTATTTGCTGTTCAGTAACGAATGTTTTTTATGCGCGAAAACGCATTTTTTGGGTTTTATTTGGATGACTATGAACAGGGTATGTTTGATAAGTAGTTGAAGAATAGTGGTTAAGCTGTTTTATTTGATTGTAAATTGAATGCCATAAACATCGGCATTGATAATATGCCGAACTAAAAACTGGGCTTATGGCAGCAATTATTACGTATGCAGTGCTTTTATTAATGGCGGTTTCTGTGGTCATGTATTTGAGCTACCGCGATCTGAAACAGAACCATTAGCGAGTTTCGGCAGTAAGGCCAAACGAGTACCCCAAATATGCAGATCGAGACACTCCAGTCGCTGATCTGGTTATTTTTCGCTCACTTTTTACCTAAGGATCTGAATCCGGGTTCCGGGTGTAAAAAAGCCCGCTGCAAAAGCAGAAGGCTTCCTATCTCATTACTCAATACTTAGTACTCTATACTAAATTTACCATCAATCCCGCATCGGTTTTTTCCACCTTGGCTACATTCTTTTTAGTAAGCCCTTTTATGGCTTTGTCCCATTTTTTGTTGCTCAGACCGGTTTTGTCTTTCAAGGCCGGCAATTCAACCGGCGATTCTGCTTTCAACAGTTCAAAAACCACCTTTTCGTCATCGGTCATTTCCACCGCTTTTTTCTCCGGTTTCATTTGCGGGAAGAACAACACATCCTGGATCGACGGGCTGTTGGTCATGAACATCGTCAGACGGTCCATACCAATTCCCATGCCCGAGGTTGGTGGCATACCGTATTCCAGTGCACGTAAAAAGTCCTGGTCAATAAACATCGCTTCATCGTCTCCTTTTTCTGAAAGCTTCAGTTGTTCCATAAAGCGTTCACGTTGATCAATTGGATCGTTCAGTTCGGAATAAGCATTGGCCAGTTCTTTTCCGGCTACCATCAGTTCGAATCGCTCTGTCAGTTCCGGGTTATCGCGATGTTTCTTGGTAAGCGGCGACATTTCGACCGGATAGTCGATGATAAACGTTGGCTGGATATAATTGTGTTCACACTTTTCACCAAACAGCTCGTCGATCAACTTGCCTTTACCCATGGTCTCATCGGTTTCGATGCCCAGTTTATCACAAATTTCGCGCAGTTCAGCTTCATTTTTACCTGATATATCGTAGCCGGTGTGCTTTTTGATAGCTTCGGTCATGGTAACTCGCGGATACGGTGCCTTGTAATCGATAACGTGTTCACCTAACTGCACTTTTGTAGTGCCATGCAGCGCCAGCGCCACACGCTCGCAGATCTCTTCCGTGAACTCCATCATCCATTTGTAATCTTTGTAGGCCACATAAATCTCCATCACTGTAAATTCGGGATTATGCGTGCGGTCCATTCCCTCGTTACGGAAGTCTTTCGAGAACTCATAAACGCCTTCAAAACCACCCACGATCAATCGTTTCAGGTAAAGTTCGTTGGCAATTCGCATATAAAGCGGAATGTTCAGCGCATTATGGTGTGTTACAAAGGGGCGTGCAGCAGCTCCTCCCGGAATCGGCTGCAAAATGGGTGTTTCCACTTCGTGGTAGCCGTATTCGTTGAACATCTGCCGCATGGTGTTGTATATCTTCGTTCGTTTAATGAAGGTGTCTTTCACCTGCGGATTTACGATCAGGTCGATGTACCGTTGCCTGTAGCGCTGCTCCGGATCCGTAAATGCATCAAAGGTTTTTCCTTCTTTTTCTTTCACGACCGGAAGCGGGTGCAACGATTTGCTGAGCACAGCCAGTTCTTTTACATGAACCGTAAGTTCACCCATCTGTGTGATAAAGGCGTGCCCTTGTACACCAATGATATCACCAATATCAAGTAATTTCTTAAAAACTTCGTTGTACAACGTCTTGTCGTCACCCGGGCAAATTTCATCGCGGTTCACGTAAATCTGGATACGTCCTTCATGATCCTGTAATTCGGCAAATGCAGCCTTCCCCATAATACGGCGGCTCATTAATCGGCCTGCGATAATTACTTCCTGGAAATTCTTTTCCTCTTCGCTGTACTTCGCCTTTATTTCGGCTGAGGTTGTATTTACGTGATACCGGGCAGCCGGATAAGGCTCGATTCCCAACTCGCGCAATTTTTTCAAAGAATTTCTTCTGATAACTTCCTGTTCGCTTAATTCCTGATGACTCATTTTATTCTAACTTCTCATTAATGTTACCGTTCGGAGTAAAGTCAGGAAAACCATCTTTATGATCCTGCCAGTCCGCCTTGTTGATCCGGTGTTTGAAAAATCGGGGCAAAGATAATAAAACTAGCTGCTTGTTCTTTTCTTCAGAACCGGAATGCCGAAAAAAATAATGTTGCCTTTTAATCTTTTATTTCAATATGAACGCGCATTTTGTATCTTTGCACATTCATCGGAAAATATACGCAAACGCAGCATGGAAAAAATCTGGAACTTTAAAAAGCAAGGCGATCAGAATGAGGTGAAACATCTTTCTGCAGCGTTAAACGTAAACATGGTGATTGCCCGTCTGCTGGTGCAACGGGGTATTAAAACCTACAATGAAGCCAAGGCTTTTTTCAGGCCAAGGCTCAGCGATCTTCACGATCCGTTTCTGATGAAAGACATGGAAAAAGCCGTTGAACGGCTGGAACTTGCAATTGAGAATCAGGAGAAAGTGATTGTTTACGGCGATTACGATGTTGACGGTACCACTTCGGTGGCTTTAATGTACCTTTTCCTGAAAGAGCGCATAAAAGAAATCGAATATTACATTCCCGATCGTTACAGCGAAGGTTACGGAATTTCCCCTAAAAGCATCGATTATGCTGTGGATAACGGGTATACCCTGGTTGTAGCGCTTGATTGCGGGATTAAGGCAGTGGAAAAAATTGCCAGGGCCAAAGAACGTGGACTTGATTTTATAATATGCGACCACCATAATCCGGGAGAGGAAATTCCCCCGGCCGTGGCAGTTCTCGATCCCAAGCAACCCGGATGTAATTATCCCTATAAGGAATTATCGGGATGCGGCGTTGGTTTCAAGCTATTACAGGCTTACTGTTCGAAAAAAGATGTCGAATACGAAGAGATTTACGATCTGCTCGATCTGGTAGCTGTCAGTATTGCTGCCGACATTGTTCCCATTACAGGTGAAAACCGTGTGCTGGCCTATTATGGTTTGAAAAAACTGAACTCGAATCCGGGAGTGGGGCTGCAAACCATCATCAACTTTGCCGGCATTAATGGCACTGAGATCACGATTAGTGACATCGTTTTTAAAATAGGGCCCCGTTTAAATGCTTCAGGGCGTATTGAGCATGGAAAGAAATCGGTGCAGATACTGGTTTCCGATGACGAAGACAAATCGGATCTGTTAGGCGAAGAGATCGACTCGTTCAATGAGATCAGAAAAACGCTTGACCGCGATATTACGCAGGATGCGCTGGATATGATTGAGAACAGTTTGGAACTGAAGGCGATGAACAGTACGGTGCTGTACAACCGCGACTGGCACAAAGGAGTTGTTGGGATTGTAGCATCGAGGGTGACTGAACAATATTACCGGCCGACTGTGATTCTAACCGAGTCGAATGGACTGGCAACCGGTTCGGCACGCTCGGTTCGCGACTTTGATCTGTACGAGGCCATTGGGCAGTGTAGCGATTTGCTTGAGTCGTATGGCGGGCACATGTATGCTGCCGGACTAACGATGAAGATTGAAAATATTCCTGAATTCAAACGTCGTTTCGAGGAGATCGTAACACGACAGATCACCGACCAGCAACAGGTTCAATCCATCGATATCGATGCTAAAATTACACTGAGCGAGATCACACCACGGTTTTTCCGGATTCTGAAACAGTTTGCTCCGTACGGCCCTCATAATATGACACCGGTATTTGTGACCGAAGATGTATTTGATGCCGGAACCAGTCGTTTGGTAGGGAAAAATAAGGAACACCTGAAACTCGATTTAGTAGAGCCGGATGTTAATTCAGGAATTTTTCCCGGAATTGCATTTAACCAGTCGGATGCTTACGATCTTATAACCTCCGGAACACCGTTCGATATTTGCTATTCGATTACGGAAAATGAATACCGTGGAAAAACCAATCTACAATTGTTTATCCGCGACATTAAAAAAAGAGATATTTTCTAGATCAAGCCGTTTTTCAGCAAATCGTTTAAACCTTGAATTACCCGAGCGCCGGTCGATTTTAGCCGATCTTCCGATTGATGGCCGTTGGCGATAAGCAAGCAATGAATACCCAGTTTTTCGGCAACTTCAAAATCATGGATGGTATCGCCGATCATGGTGGTTTTTTCTTTGTCGATGTTGAATTTTGCAATGAGTTCTTTCCCCCGCTCAATCTTCGATGTGGCATAGTGATGGTCAAGTCCGGCCACACCGTTAAAATAGGCATAAATTTTCTGGTGTTTTAAAGTCTCCTCCAGCATTGTGTGTTGCATGGCAGAAAGCACATATTGTTTGACCCCTTTACTTCTGAGGTGATCGAGTACCTTCCTGGCATCGGGTTGCAGCGAACAGTTGGGGACACCAGCATTGTAAAGATCGATAAACTCGTGTGCCGGAACCGAAAAGTTTTCTTTGCTGAAATCAAAACCAATCGCTGTGTAGTAATCTTTTACCGGGAAGGAAAATACTTCTTTATAATGATCATGTGTCAGTAGCTGCAGGTTTCTTTTTTCAAGCAGCCTGTTGATGGAGGCAATGCACAATTCAAGGTCATTGAGCAGTGTTCCGTTCCAATCCCAGATAATCGAAGCCATATTACAGCTTTGTCACATTTAATTTGTTGATCACCGGATTGGCATACACTTTCAGAAAACGTTCCTGAAGATCGGTGATTGGAAAATCCATATTGACCAGTGCCTGTTCTACCATGATTTCGAAACGCTTTTGCTCTTCCGCTGTATATTTATCCTTAAATCGGTGCTCCTGCATCAGCATATCGTAAGCCACATAATTGCTGGGCCATAGTTTGAAATTTTTGTAGATCTGGGCATCGATTAATTCAGCGATATTACGTATGTATTTATTGCGCTGTTCGTTGTTTTGTGCCAGGGTGTAATGTGTTTCAATCGGGTCGCCAAATGCAAAACGTATCCGTCCTTTTGGCGCAAACATGCCCATCGACATACTCTTAAGGTCGTCTTTGCTTTTTTTAAGCTGTCCGTAATGCTCTTTCTTAATCAATTCCCGCAGTTTGGCTAATCCACAGGGTTCTATTTCATAAGATATGGAAACCGGTACGATGTTGAGCTCATTGAATCCGTCCGAAATCCCTCCCTTGTTACTCATATTCAGCATTTTCAAAACGCTGTCCTGGGTCTTGTCAAAACCGTCTTTAGTACGTCCTTCGCGCTGTGCAATCCAAATCGACATTTTGTCTTCGGTAATTGATTTACGAATAAAATGTGACACTTTTTTGGATGCCATCATCAATTCACGCGGCGGAAGACTGCGCTTAATGATGAATGAGCGGTTCAGTTTCACCGAAGTTTCAATCCAGTCGTAGAGTAATAAATTATCGCCAATAGCAATCTGCGTGGTATTCATGCCGTACTCAAAGATCAGGAAGTTGAGCAAGGCTGCATCCAGTATAATATCGCGGTGGTTTGAAATAAAGAGGTAAGGTTTTTTCTTGTCAAGTTTATTGATTCCGGTACATTGCAGTCCCTTCGATGTTTTATCGATCAGCCAGTGCAGCAGGTCGTACATAAATACACCTTGAAGTTGTTTAATGCTCCTTACTCTGCGCAACTGGAACTTTACCATCTCTACCTTCGGACGGTTCTTGAACAAATGCATCAAAACCTCATCGAATACCTTATCTTTCAAGAGCGAGCGCATTTTTTCTTTTACTTCCGAATCGTAAAAGGGGCGAATGTCATCGAAATCGTAGCTTGTCATGCTTAATAATTTAACACGGCAAAGTAACACATTCAAGACTAAAATTTCAACCTGAATTGTATTTTTAGCTCAGTTTTATTCTTCCCTTTTATCTCGTTGTAACCCGAACTAATCATATTCCGGTGGCTCCAGTGTGTGTTGGCAAGCTTTAGCCAGCATTCGATATGATTGGTAATACGGTATTTTAGATTCAGGTAGGTTCTGAACCCTTTCCCGTAAAAAGCAGGAACAGAAAATGTATAAAGCAGGTCATTCTCGTAAGCATAGATTCTGCTGTCATAGCTATCCGTATGAAACCAGGCGACGCGGACCGTGAATCCCAAGGGAATATGAATCGACGTATATTGGACGTCCTGAAAAATTAAAAAACCGTTCTCCGAATGTACGCCATGATAATAAACATGTTCCAGGCGTGATCTCAATTTTATTGATTCGGATAACCGGTAATCGAAGTGAAGGCGGATTTTTTGGGTGCGTTCAGGAATGTCAACGTAAAGTTTCTCAGCTTTATTTTTTTGTTTTTTCTCCTCGTTTTTATAGCGTATGTAAAAATTGATTTGCTCTGAAATCTGTGCGTCTGCCTGAGCGAAAATGTCCCATCCCTGCGAGGGGCCTGTCGTGGAGTAACTGATCCATTTTGACTGGTAAAGATCGGAATAGAGCGATACGGTCACGAATTTTAAGGGTAGAATCCGGGTACCAAAATAAAGGCCTGATTCGTTGCTGATGTTACTCCCCTCGGCAAAGGTGTTGGCCCAAAGCGCATGATAATTTTTATCAAAGTGTCGAATTAAGAAGGAAAAACCAACCTGGTCGTTCAGGTGAGCCACTGCACCCTGTAAAATGGCTTTTCCACCTGATTTCGAAAGGGCTGCTTCACCAAACAGCAGGTATTTTCCTTTGCTGTAAAAGTAGTCGACGCTGCCGTTATAATTTCCCTTGCCGTGAAAACGAAATTGATTATACAGTTGATCATTTGGCATAAATGGAATGTCGAAATGTTGATAGATAAAATTTGCTCCGATTTTCAGATTATTGAACTTCATCAAAAGTACGGCACCCAGGTCGGTGGCTTTAATGCTTTTTTCATCTTCAATTTCACTCTCGGTGCGGTGGTAACCCGAAGTTTGAAGACTGCTGAATTGTTTACTTTCATCGTCGTTAATAACGAGATTGCCATCGGCTTTTTTATGCGATCCAAAAACAACGATCTCCGTTCTTCCAAAATCGATCGTCGAAGCCACGCCTCTGAAAAAAGCATTTTCATTAACCGAAGTGTAAGGGCGAACGCCCTGACCGGTTTTGGTGACGCCTAAAGCGTCTGCCGATTTACCACTGGTGTACCCCTGCCATAACACCAGTCCCTGTCCTGTGCGCACAAGGAAATCACCAATTGTGACATTCTTTACCGGGTGGTTGAATCCAACGCTGACATGTCCCGAATAATAATCGAAACCATTTTTATTGGATCCTTTGAAGAAGGCCTCACCAGGATCTTTTTCCGAAACGAAACCCGCCGATAACTTATTTCTGATTTCGTAGCGATACCGGGCATAATAGCGGACTCTGTTTCCTTCGTAAGGTGTTGTCCTATCTTCACCTGGCACATACCCGCGCGCTTTTTGTAAAGTGCCAAGGCTTCTGAATATTGCTTCGTGGCGACCATATTTAAATTGATCTTTCAGCGAAACTTTTTCGGGGATTGACGGCCCAAATACAATAAACGGTTGCATTTTTTGAAGCAGGTCACGCGAGAATCCGTCAATACTGTTTAATTCGAAAATGGTGTAAACAGGGCCGTATTCGTTAACGAAAGTCAACAGTTTATCGATCTGAACCGGGTTGAGCAAATAAAGGCGCGCAAGTTCATCTGCATTGGTAGCATTAATATTGATCGGCTTTTCCAGCAATCCTTCCAAATCTTCAATGATCAGGGCTACATCCGTCTGTTCATCGATCTTGTCGAGGTGGGATTCGATGATGGCTTCCATCATTTTCTGAGGATCGGTTTCCTGAGCAGATGAACAGATGACAAGAAAGCTCACAAATAATAAAATGATATGTTTTTTAGGCGTATTCATTAGAAGGTGAGATGAAGCGAAACAGAAGGTGAAAATCCCAGGTTACCATGATAGCTAAAGGCAATATCTGTATTTGTTTTTCCAAATCTGTAACCAATTCCGGCGGTATATTGCAGCTGCTTTCCTGAAACTCCAAAACGAACAGCAAGATTTTCAAGGGGGAAAAATTCCAGCCCGGTTCTGACCACAGTGGCCGTGTCCGAATTTTTTTGAACTTCGGCACTCACCAGCACCCTTTCCGAGAAATCATAATGGCCTCCAAAACGCAGAACTAAAGGCATTTCCTCCTTGCCGTAATACGTTTTGAATCCGTTTTTTACCGGGTTGAAAAGATGTATTCCCAGGGTTAATTCTTTTGTGGTTTGGTAGGAAAGTCCGATTTCAAAAGTAGGGAAACCAAATGCTTTATCGTTTTCCGGGAAACGGTTAAAGAAATAATCCAGTTGCAAAGCCGCATTCAAACGTTGCGAAAGCTTTTTTGCATAGGCCAGCCCAACCTTACTTTCTTTAAAGCTTCCCTTTCCCATCTGGTAAAAACTTAATCCAATTGTACCGCTTAACGCCGTAAAATTAGCAGTGCCCGCCGACAGCGATAGCTCTTCGATTAAAAATTTCGATTCGTAAAAAGCACCACCCGAAATGCCTTTTAGCTTGGCCAGTGTTGCCTGGTTATGGAATGTGCTCCATGGGTCGCTAATTGAAACAAAAGCATTTGACATCGCGACAGAACGGGCTCCTGCAAGATAATTGTCGGAGGCGACGAGTGTCAGGTTTCCGAAAAGCAATAGTAGCAGTATGTGAAAGGGTCGCGTCATAAAAAAGAGGTATGTAGCTTACACACCTCTTTAAAATTACAAAAAATATTTTGTTAAACTCAATTTGTTTTAAAATTATATTTCACCTGAGCCAGTTCTTCATTTGCTTTAACGATCTTTTGTTTCAGGTTTTCTTTAAAGGCAATCATTTTTTGCATCAGCTCTTCATCGCCTGTAGCCATCATTTGCAGGGCCAGAATAGCTGCATTCATGGCACCATTCACGGCAACTGTAGCAACCGGAATTCCCGGAGGCATCTGCACGATCGACATAATTGAATCGAACCCGGAAAGGCTGGCGTTGATCGGAACTCCTATTACGGGCAGCGGAGTCATGGCAGCAATTACACCCGGAAGATGGGCAGCCATGCCTGCACCGGCAATAATCACTTTAATGCCACGGTCTTTTGCTCCCTTCGCAAAGGCTTCTACCTCGTCGGGTGTACGGTGTGCCGAGAGCGCATTGATCTCAAAGGGGATCTCCATCTCATCGAATAATTTAGCAGCTTTTTCCATCACACCCAGGTCGGATGTGCTGCCCATGATAATGCTAACTTTTGGTGTCATATTTAAATTTATTTTTCTGTTAGTCCAATTGTTTTTGTTATTTTGTAGCTCTTATTTCGAGGCGAATTTACCGCAAATTAAGAATTTATAAAAATCAAAAAGTTAGATGAAGCAAGTCAAGATCCACGATAAGGAATTCAAACTTTTTATCTCGCACGAAAAAATACAGTCGGTGGTGGAAGAAATGGCCGAAAAAATGAACCATGATCTGGCCGGAAAAGATCCGCTTTTCCTGTGTATTCTGAACGGCTCATTTATGTTTGCTGCCGAACTTTTTAAGCGAATCGATATGGTGGAAGCCGAAATCTCCTTTGTTAAGCTTGCTTCGTACCAGGGCGATCAAACCACAGGGTCGGTGAAACAACTTATTGGGCTGAATGAGAACATCGAAAACAGAACCGTCGTTATCCTGGAAGACATTGTGGATACAGGGATTACAATTGACAATATTCAGGAACAGCTGCGTGGCTTGAATCCAAAGGAAGTGCACGTAGCCACATTGTTGTTAAAACCCGATGCCCTTCAAAAGGATGTGGAGTTAAAGTACGTGGGGATCGAAATACCAAATGATTTCATCGTAGGCTACGGACTCGATTATGATGGTCTTGGCCGTAATCTGATAGATATTTATTCTGTAATTCAATAAATTAAAAACCAAACAAAATCAATATGCTTAATCTAGTCTTATTTGGACCGCCCGGAGCCGGAAAAGGTACACAGGCAGAATATCTTATCAATTCATTTGGATTGATCCATCTTTCAACAGGTGACCTTCTGCGTAGCGAAATTGCCGATGGTACCGAATTGGGTAAAAAAGCCAGCGAGTACATGTCGAAAGGTGAGTTAGTGCCCGATGAAGTTGTTATCGGAATGATCAAAAGTAAACTCGAATCCAATCCCGATGCCACAGGATTTATTTTCGATGGTTTTCCACGTACAGTCGATCAGGCCAAAGCACTCGATAAGTTGCTAAATGAAAATGGAACGCCCATGTCAGCGATGCTTTGTCTTGAGGTCGAGAAGGACGAACTGATCAGCCGTTTGCTGAATCGCGGTAAAATATCGGGTCGTGTTGATGATCAAAATCAAAAAGTGATCGAGAACCGGATCAAGGTTTACCAGGAAAAAACAGAGCCCATTATCGAATATTTCAGGCCTCAAAACAAACATTATGGAATTGATGGGATGGGAGGTATTGAGGAAATTGCCGGTAGAATAAAAGCTGTAGTTAGCAAGCTTTGAAACGGGCATAAAAAAAGGAAAACAGTAGAGGGAAATATGGCCGAATCGAATTTTGTTGATTATGTAAAAATCCATTGCAAATCCGGGAGCGGGGGAGCAGGTTCAGCACACCTGCGCCGCGAAAAGTATATTCCGAAAGGAGGACCGGATGGTGGCGATGGCGGTCGAGGCGGTCATGTTATCCTGGAAGGCAACCGTAATTTATGGACCCTGTTGCACCTGAAATACAAAAAACACATTAAGGCGGGTAACGGCGAACCGGGAGGAAAGCAGCGAAGCACCGGAGCCGATGGCGAAGACGTGGTATTGGAAGTACCGCTGGGGACCATTGCCCGTGATGCCGAATCAGGTGAGTTTTTATTCGAGATCACACAGCATGGCGAAAATAAAATCCTGATGGAAGGAGGTCGCGGTGGACTTGGGAACGATCATTTTAAATCGTCGACCAACCAAACGCCACGTTATGCGCAACCCGGAGAACCCGGCGAAGAAGGCTGGAAAATACTGGAGCTCAAAGTGCTCGCAGATGTTGGACTGGTGGGCTTCCCGAGCTCTGGAAAATCAACGCTGCTTTCAGTGGTTTCGGCTGCCAAACCCAAAATCGCCGAATATCATTTTACCACATTGGTGCCCAATCTTGGAATTGTTGGTCACCGCGAGCAACGCTCGTTCATAATGGCTGATATCCCGGGAATTATTGAAGGCGCTCATGAAGGGAAAGGGCTTGGGTTGCGTTTCCTTCGCCATATCGAGCGTAATTCGATGTTGTTGTTCATGGTGCCGGCCGATAGTAAAGATCATTTGAAAGAATACAAAATCCTGTTGAACGAGTTGGAGAAATACAATCCTGAACTGCTCGATAAACAACGTTTTCTGGCTGTAAGCAAAGCCGATTTACTTGACGATGAATTAATGTTGGAGATCAGTCGGGAGTTGGAAGGCATTCCACACCTGTTTTTCTCTTCAGTTACGGGTATGAATATTCAATCATTAAAAGATAAGATCTGGAAAATATTGAACAGTTGATGAACATAGTGCAACACATACTGGAGTGGGATAAAGAATTGTTTCTGTACCTTAACGGTTTTCACAATGAATTCTGGGATACCATGATGTTGCTGATTACCCGCAAGGAAACATGGATTCCGCTGTACGTGATTATTCTCTGGTACATCGTTAAAAATTACCGAGGTAAAGCCATTCTGATCATCGTGGCACTGGCACTGCTTATTCTGGTCAGCGACCAACTTGCCGGTTTGCTGAAAATTACGGTTCAGCGCCTGCGCCCGGTGCACGATCCGATGATTGAACACCTTGCACACAATGTATTACGAAAGGGGGGATTGTACGGTTTTGTATCAGCTCATGCTGCCAATTCAGTGGCCATTCTGGTTTTTACCTCGCGGGTTTTTAAGCGGCGGTCCTACTATATATTAATGCTCCTCTGGACGGTTATTTTCAGTTATTCCAGAATTTATTCGGGTGTTCATTATCCGCTCGACCTGCTAGGTGGTGCCTTGCTTGGCTGGGGCGTTGGCGTGCTCATCTTTAAATTGTTGATGTTCGTCGAAAATCATTTCTTTTTCACCCGGTCGCCAAAAATTGACAAAACCTGGCTTCAGGACCATGAGTTGGGTACGATCTGGCTGGTATTTGGCGTGCTGGTGAGTACGGCTTTTATTGTGTCGTACCTGCTTCACCACTACAATTACCTTTAAATGGAAAAACCCGCTGATTTTTATCGCGAGAAATTGGAAATGGCTAAGCTTGAACTGAGCAGGCTTACTCATAGGTTGAAATGGTTTGGGTGGTATCGGTTCGCGGCTTTTGCTGGGATGTTGTTACCTGTCGTCGTTTTAGGATTCGAATGGTGGAGCATTGGCGTTTCATTGGTGTCGCTTGTCTTGTTCTTTATTTTGGTGAAAGCAAATGTTTTGCTTGAAAAAAAGAAACGAAGGGCTGCGATTATTCAGCAACTGGCAGAAAACGAATTGCTCGCCCTGAAACACTCATTTCTTCATTTTGCAAATGGTCAGGAATTCCTGGATGTTGATCATTTTTTTGCCTACGATCTTGATCTTTTTGGCGAAGGCTCATTGTTTCAGTTTTTGAACCGAACAGCAACTCGGGGAGGATATAATAGATTGGCTGATTGGTTGTTGCGTCCTTTCAAGAAGCCCGATGAAATTCTAAAGCGACAGCAGGCAATCAGCGAACTGGCAGCCTTGCCGGAATGGCGGCTGAATTTTTTGGCCGAAGGAAAACTATTTAAAGAAACGGAGCAAATGAATGCGGAACTCCGTTCGTGGTCGGGAATGGAACTGGAGTTAAAGCATTCCGGTAAATTAAAATGGCTGATAAAACTGATACCCATACTAACACTGGCAGCTCTTATTCCCGGCATTCTGGGAGGTTCATATCTCTGGTTCAGCCTGATGGTTTTTACCCAGTGGTTACTGCTTTTTTCTTTCTGGAAACGGATCACGCGGTACTATAAATTTTTCGGGCGTAAATCCGAACTGCTTTCCAAGTATGTGCAATTATTACACCTGGCAGAAAATCAGTCTTTTAAATCTGAATTTTTAATAAAACTAAATCAAAAAGTAAAACAGCCTTCAGCGGGATTGGCCTTCAAACAACTAAAAAACCTGGTCAGGGAATTTGAATATCGGCAGAATATGCTGGTTGGAATTGCACTCAACTCGATTTTTCTGTGGGATATTCGATGCACTTATCGACTGTGGAATTGGCATAGCAGGTATCATCCTGAATTGTTGGGCTGGTTGAATGCCGTAGCCGATATGGATGCAATGATCAGCATGGCCAATTATACGGCCAATCATCCTGAGTATACATTCCCGGAACTTGAAAACGACAGGTTCTCGTTCTGTACTGAAAACCTTGGGCATCCGTTACTCAACCCCCGTAAACGCGTGGATAACAACATTGAGATCGATGGACATTCTAAAATACTTATTGTTACTGGCGCCAATATGGCCGGTAAAAGCACCTTTCTTCGGACCGTCGGCATTAACCTTTTACTGGCCAGGATTGGCGCTCCTGTTTGTGCTACTAAAATGACTTTTACGCCCATTGAAATTTACACGAATATGCGCACCACCGATTCACTCTTGAAAGATGAATCCTACTTTTTTGCCGAATTGAAACGCATTAAAACCGTGCTCGATCAATTAAAAAACGGCCAGCGCTTTTTTGTCATTCTGGACGAAATGCTGAAAGGAACAAATTCCATCGACAAGTTGAACGGTTCCAAAGCACTCGTGCGCAAATTGGTGCAATTTGGTGCCGTTGCCCTCATTGCTACACACGATCTGAAACTCAGTGAAATGGAGAAGGAATTGCCCGATGCGGTAATCAATAAGTGCTTCGAAATCAGGATTGAAGACGATGAGCTGGTCTTTGATTACAAGCTCTCAGCCGGCGTGACCCAAACCATGAATGCTACATATCTAATGAAAAAAATGGGAATTATTTAACAAGCTTCCTTCCGGATTAACCTGTATTCTTTCTGTTCCCCTTTATTTATGGTGCTTTTGGGCATTTTCTTATTCACTATTTTTCAACTGTTCATTGTTAGTTAATGAAGTGACCGGGAGCGCAGAAAACTTGATGATTTAATTATATTTGTGGCAATCGGGTGAATTCCGCCGTTATTTGAAATTGAGCGAATCCCAAACATAAACCATTTCATTTAATTGTCGGCGTTCACGCAGTAGATGGCAGGACTCAGGAGAAAAAATTATGAGCGCAAATTACGACGAAGGAACCATTAAAACCTTAGATTGGCAGGAACATATCCGGAGGCGTCCGGGAATGTATATCGGCAAGCTCGGCGACGGATCGTCGGCCGACGATGGCATTTATGTTTTGCTAAAAGAAGTGATGGACAATTCCATCGATGAATTTATGATGGGATTTGGCAAAAAAATTATTGTGAATGTGGACCAGGATCAGGTGATGATCCGCGATTACGGTCGTGGCATCCCACTGGGCAAGCTCGAAGATGTAGCCAGCAAAATGAATACCGGTGCCAAATACGATAATAAAGTTTTTAAAAAATCGGTAGGATTGAATGGCGTGGGAATCAAAGCTGTGAATGCGCTTTCCACGAGTTTTACCATTAAAGCCATTCGCGATGGCGTTGCCAAAGAGGTCTCGTTTAGTAAAGGAATTAAAGAAGATGAAAAAGATTTTAAAGGCCTCCAGGAAGAAAACGGTACAATGGTAACTTTTGTGCCCGATGCAGGCGTGTTTAAGAAGTATCGTTACTTTAACGATTACATCGAGAACATGATGAAAAATTATACCTTCCTGAATGCCGGTCTAACAATCGAGTTTAATGGCGAACGGTTCTATTCTCGAAACGGGCTGCGCGACCTGCTGGAAGAAAATATGGATCACGACCCAATTTATCCAATTATACATCTCAAAGGCGAGGATATTGAGGTTGCCATTACACACGGCAACCAATATGGCGAGGATTATTATTCATTTGTTAATGGTCAGCATACCACACAGGGCGGTACTCACTTGCAGGCTTTTCGTGAGGTACTGGTAAAAACGATCCGCGAATTTTACAAGAAAGAATTCGATCCTTCGGATATACGTGCATCAATTGTTGCGGCGGTCAGTATTAAGGTTGAAGAACCTGTATTTGAATCGCAAACAAAAACCAAACTGGGATCGAAAGACATTGGCCCCAACGGTCCTTCGGTGCGTGCGCATGTTGGGAATTTTCTTCAAAAAGAACTCGATAATTACTTGCATAAAAATCCGGATACGGCTGAAGTTTTATTAAAGAGGATCACCGAATCGGAGCGGGAAAGAAAAGCGATTTCGGGCATTAAAAAACTGGCAAAGCAACGTGCTAAAAAGGCCAATCTACATAACAAGAAACTGCGCGATTGCCGGGTTCATTTTAACAGTAGCCACGAACAAAAGGAAGAATCCAGTATTTTTATCACCGAGGGTGATTCTGCAAGTGGATCTATCACCAAGTCGCGCGATGTAAACACCCAGGCCGTGTTCAGTTTGAAGGGTAAGCCCCTGAATACCTACGGACTCACTAAAAAGGTGGTCTACGAAAACGAAGAATTCAACTTGTTGCAGGCTGCTCTGAATATCGAGGAAAGTCTGGAAGATCTGCGATACAATAAGGTCATCATCGCTACCGATGCCGACGTGGATGGAATGCACATCCGTTTACTGTTGATCACGTTCTTCCTGCAGTTTTTCCCGGAGCTGATCAAGAAAGGTCACGTGTACATTTTGCAAACGCCACTTTTCAGGGTGCGGAATAAACAAAAAACCCTTTATTGTTATTCGGAAGAAGAAAAAGAAAAGGCCGTCGAAGTGCTGAAGGGAAAACCAGAAATTACGCGTTTTAAAGGATTGGGAGAAATATCTCCCGACGAATTCAAACACTTTATCGGGAAAGACATGCGTCTTGATCCGGTGCAAATGAAAAAACACGAATCGGTGGCTCAGATGCTCGAATTTTACATGGGCAAGAACACACCCGAACGACAGGATTTCATTATCGACAATTTGTATGTAGAAAAAGACGAAGTGGCCTAATACTAATTGTTGCCGGCGGGCAACACGCTAATCGTAGAAGTTAGAATGTCAGAAGAAAATATCAATCACGACGAAATACAGGATGATCAGTTAAAGGATGAGGTGACTTATCTGTCGGGGATGTACCGCGACTGGTTTTTGGACTATGCTTCGTATGTGATTCTCGAACGTGCGGTTCCGTATATCAACGACGGACTGAAACCTGTTCAGCGCCGTATCCTGCACGCTATGCGCGAAATGGATGACGGGCGCTACAACAAGGTGGCCAACATTATTGGTCAAACCATGCAGTACCACCCGCATGGCGATGCATCGATTGCCGATGCCATTGTCCAGCTTGGGCAAAAAGACCTGCTGATCGATACCCAGGGAAACTGGGGAAATATACTGACAGGAGACGGATCTGCAGCGCCACGATACATTGAGGCGCGACTTTCGAAGTTTGCACTCGAAGTGCTGTTTAATCCGAAAACCACCGAATGGAAATTGTCGTATGACGGACGAAAGAAAGAGCCGGTTACCCTGCCGGTAAAATTCCCCTTGCTTTTGGCCCAGGGAGTCGACGGTATTGCAGTGGGACTGGCTTCGAAATTGTTCCCGCACAATTTTATTGAGTTGATCGATGCCTCAATCTCCTACCTGAAAAACCAGGATTTTGAACTGTATCCCGATTTTCCAACCGGCGGTTCAGCTGATTTCTCGAAATACAACGACGGGCTGCGCGGAGGAACCATCAAGGTGCGTGCTAAGATCGAAAAACGCGACAACAAAACACTGGTGATCACCGAGGTCCCATATGGAAAAACAACTACAACACTCATCGAATCGATCATAAAAGCCAATGATAAAGGTAAGATTAAGGTCAAGAAAATCGATGATAACACGGCAGAACACGTTGAAATTCTTGTACACCTTTCTTCAGGTGTTTCTTCCGATAAAACCATCGATGCCTTGTATGCATTCACCGATTGCGAAGTTTCGTTGTCACCCAATTCTTGCATCATCGAGAACGATAAGCCGCTTTTTATTGGCGTTACGGAAATCCTCCGTCGTTCGGCCGACAGTACCAAAGATCTTTTAAAACTTGAACTTGAGATTCGGAAAAGGGAACTGGAAGAACAGTGGCATTTTTCTTCGCTTGAAAAGATTTTTATTGAAGAACGGATCTACAAAGACAAGAAGTTTGAAGATTCGGAAAACATGGATCAGGCAGTTAAGCACATCGATAAACGTCTCGATCCGTGGAAACCCAATCTGAAGCGGGAAGTAACCCGTGAGGATATTCTGAAATTAATGGAAATCCGCATGGCCCGTATCCTGAAATTCAACAAGGACAAAGCAAACGACCAGTTGAAAGCTATCGAAGATGAAATTGAAGAAGTTGAACATAACATCAAAAATATCGTTCCGTTCACCATTAAATGGTTTCAGCACCTGAAAGCTAAGTATGGGAAAGGGCGTGAACGTAAAACTGAGATTCGCAGCTTCGAAAATATTGTAGCTACAAAAGTTGTCGTGAAGAACGAAAAACTGTATGTCGACCGCAAGGAAGGTTTTATGGGCACCTCGTTGCGTAAAGCCGAATTTGTTTGCGATTGTTCCGATATAGATGATATTATCGTTTTTCACCGCGACGGGAACTATTTTGTGACCAAAGTTTCGGATAAGGCATTTATCGGTAAAAATCCGCTGCACATTGCTGTTTTCAAGAAAAACGACAAGCGCACCATTTACAATGTGGTATATAAAGACGGAAAAACCGGCGTTGCCTACATGAAACGTTTCTTTGTAACCGGTGTTACGCGCGACAAAGAGTATAACCTAACGAAAGGGACAAAGGGCTCGCGGATTCTTTATTTTTCAGCCAATCCGAACGGCGAAGCCGAGACGCTACGTGTGATCCTGAAACCAAAACCTCGGATCAAAAAACTGACCTTTGAGGAGGACCTGGGTGAACTGGCTATCAAGGGCCGCCAATCGATGGGGAATATTCTCTCCAAACACGAGGTGCATAAAATTTCGCTGAAAGAAAAAGGCGTTTCCACATTGGGTGGAAGAAAGATCTGGTTCGATCCGGATGTACTGCGCCTCAATGCTGACAGCCGGGGTGTTTATCTAGGCGAGTTTTCGGGAGAAGATAAAATCCTGGTAATCTATAAGTCAGGTGATTATCAACTTTATAATTACGATCTCAGCAATCATTTCGAACCGAATATTCTGGCTATCGAGAAATTTGACAAATCCAAGATCTTATCGTCTGTTTATTACGATGCCGAGCAGAAGTTTTATTACGTCAAACGTTTCGAGATCGAGGAAGTCGAAGGAAAGTTGATCCGGTTCATCGGTGATCATCCGGATAACAAACTGGTTAGCCTAACATGGGTTCATTATCCCAGGCTTGAAATTACGTTTGGCGGGAAAAATGCCGAACGCGACAACGAAATTATCGAGGTGGCAGAATTTATTGGCATCAAATCCTGGAAAGCAAAAGGTAAACGATTGACCAACTACGAGGTGAAAAACATAAAAGAAATTGAGCCTGTAATTAAAGATGAGGACGACCGGGAGCAGGAAAAAGACTCGGAAGAGCAAAAGGATATTGATGATATCCCGTTTGAAGTGAACCGGCCCAAAAAGGACGATGACGACAAAAACACAAACCAGATGTCGTTATTTTAGTGCAAAGAAAGTTACGCTGAGTTGAAAATTTCGCGAATGAGAATATTTTTGATAGGATACATGGGATGTGGCAAGTCTACGCTGGGACGTCGACTATCCAAACATTTGGGTTTACAGTTCATCGACATGGATCACTACATCGAAGAGCGGAATTGTAAAACCATACCACAAATTTTTGCCGAAGACGGTGAAGCTGAGTTCCGGAAAAAAGAACGACGTGCCTTGGAAGAACTGGCTGAGTTCACAGACATCGTCATAGCCACCGGAGGCGGAGCACCCTGTTTTTTCGACAATATCGAACTGATGAATAAAACAGGTAAAACCATTTACCTGAACATCAGTCCAAATATACTGGCCGATCGTTTGATGAAATCAAAAACCGAGCGTCCGCTGATAAAAGGAAAATCACGCGACGAACTGGTGGCTTTTATTGATGAAACGCTCAAAAAACGAAACCAATTCTATTTGCAGGCTCAGTTTCAGATTACTCAGCCCGATATCGACCTTGGAGTAGTTGAAAAAATGCTTTCAAACGATTGATTTCTTTCGCAGATACCTGATAAACGTCACCGGTCATTTCAATGGCAATAGCTACATTTAAAAGTTTTTTAAGTTTGATCAGATTGCAGCGGTGTTGCTTCATCAAAGCTAAAATCTGCTGCTACAATTCATTCGCTGATAAACCAAAATTTTAAGATATGAAGAGAACTATAATTGGATTGATCGTCATGTTGATGTCGATGACGGCAATGGCACAAAACAATGTAAGCAAAGGTAAAATCGAGGTTGTCGAACGCGGCAAAGGTTATTACTACGAATCGATTTTGAAAGACATAAACGCTGTTGATGAGCAGTTGGAAGAAAAAGAGCCGTACAAACGGTTTGTCATGGATCAGTCGGGGATGGACCTGCCAAATGATAAAACGCTTTACACTACCGAATGGTGTCAGCCCACTATTTCGCAGGGTAATGGCGGAACCTGCTGGTGTTTCTCCACTTCATCGTTTTACGAATCAGAAATTTACCGCACGACCGGAAAACAGGTGAAACTTTCTGAAATGTACACGGTTTACTGGGAATATGTTGAAAAAGCGCGTCGTTTTATCGAGAAACGTGGTGACTCGAATTTCGATGAAGGATCGGAAGGAAACGCTGTGGCACGGATTATGAAGCAATATGGAGCGGTACCCGAAAGTGCATACACCGGCTTGCTCCACGGGCGTAAATTTCATACGCATGCCCAAATGATGGAAGAAATGAAAGGCTTTCTGAATTCGATGAAAACTTCAAATGCCTGGAGCATGGAATATGGTCTGGCAACGATTAAGGACATCATGAACCATTACATCGGCGTTCCACCAACCGAGTTTGAACTGGATGGTAAGACCTACACACCGATGACTTATATGAAAAATTACCTGGAACTGGATCCCGACGATTTTGTGGAAATTCTTTCGTACAAACAAGAGCCATACTGGGAACAGGTAGAATACAAAGTCCCCGATAACTGGTGGCACAGCGAAGATTATTACAACGTTCCGCTCGATGTTTTTATGGACATTGTAAAAGAGGCCATCAAAAATGGTTATACGATGAGCATTGGTGGCGATGTCTCGGAAACCGGTTTTAGCCGCGAGACCAACTGCGCGATGGTGCCCGATTACGACATTCCATCGGATTACATTAATGAAGATGCCCGGCAATTCCGATTTTCAAACGGTACAACCACCGATGATCATGGCATGCACCTCATTGGTATTCTTGAAAATTACAAAGGAAGCGGCGAAGACTGGTACCTGATCAAGGACTCCAGCTCAGGATCGCGAAATGTAGGCGAAGACGATCCGAAATTTGGTTATTATTTCTTTCATGAAGATTATATCAAGCTGAAAATGATGGGATTTACCATTCATAAAGATGCAGTAAAAGATGTTCTCCAGAAATTTAATTAGACAAAGAAATTTGCAATAGATAGAAAAGGCTCTTTTTAAAAAGAGCCTTTTTTTGTACTTTGAGTATTCTAATAAGAACTCAATAATGCCAACAGTAGCTCAACAATTTGCGCATACCCTTCGCGAAGTCGGAGTGCGTTATGTTTTTGGTGTTCCCAGTGGAAACATGATCGATTATATTGAAGCTCTTCGTCTGGAAGATGGGATTGATTTTGTTTTGGTAGGGCACGAAGCAACGGCGGCCACAATGGCTGATGTTTGCGGTAGGATCACCGGCATTCCCGGAGTCTGCTTTGCAACTTTTGGGCCCGGCGCGACCAATCTCAGCACTGGAGTGGGAGAAGCCCTGCTCGACCGTTCTCCGCTTATCGCATTTACCGACGAAATGCCTGATGAATTGCTGAACCGGACGGTACAAATGAACATCAACCACCAGCAACTGTTTTTCCCCATCACAAAATGGACCACTCGGTTGAATGCTGAAAATGTCGATGAGATTATTCTGAAAGCTGTTGGAAAAGCAACATCCGAACTCCCGGGTCCCGTGCATGTCGGTGTTCCTGCGGGAATTGGCAGGCAGCAAATCAGTTCAACGCACCGCGAGGTAGATTACCTGCGTGTGGAGAAGAAAAAATGGTCGCCGCTGGTAGCTGCGCAGATAAAAAAGATCGAGGCACTTTTTGATAAAAGCAATAAGCCGGTAATGGCTGTTGGTTTATCAGCTGTTCGCGAGAATGTGCAGGACCTGATCGTCGCGGTAGCGGAAAAATACCATATTCCTGTGGTACTGACACCAATGGCCAAAGGGATGTTGGCAGAGGATCACCCGCTTTATACCGGTGTTTTATTTCACGCCTTGTCGAATATCGTGGCTGAAACCTACCGCGAGGCCGACCTGATCATCGGGATTGGTTACGACCCGGTTGAGTTTAATTACGAGGAGTGGATGCCGCAAGTACCGCTGATTCATTGCGACGAAAAACCGGCGGATGTGGATACCGGACAAATTCCCGAAGTGTTTAACGTGACCGGAAGTTTGGAAACAGCACTCAAAGAATTGCTGAACCTTGGAGCGACGCAGAAGAAATGGGATTTAGAAGCATTACGCGAAAGGCGTGAACGGCTTTTCCGTGAACTGGCTCCAAAACCCGATACTTTCGGACCACTTGCCGTTTTAAACGAACTGCGAAAAGTACTGCCACGGGAAGGAATACTGACCGTTGATGTTGGTGCCCACCTACACCTGGTCGGGCAGCAGTGGCCAACACCTGAACCTCAGAAACTGCTGATGACCAACGGCTGGTCGGGGATGGGATTTGCCTTGCCTGCAGCACTGGCCGCAAAACTGTGTTATCCCGATCTGCCCGTTGTGGCCTTAATGGGCGATGGTGGTTTTTATATGACGGCAGGCGAACTGGCCACTGCCAAACGACTCAATCTGAAAATCGTTTTTGTGGTTATTTACGACAACAGTCTGTCGCTGATCAACATCAAACAGGCGAAAAAAGGTTACGATTCTCACTACGGAACCGACTTGACCATTCTTCCCGACGAACCTGCCAATCATTATTTTGGCGTGCCGGTGATCCGGGCTGCCGATCTGGCAACTTATAAAACAGCGCTGGAAGAAGCGTTCAATGCTAATGGCCCGGTTGTAATAGAAACGCTGGTTGATCCATCGGAATATAAAGAGTTGGTTTTGAGGCAAAATAAATAAGAATTAATCCCATCTTAAATTTTATTAAGACTTTAATCTGCTTACCGTCGTTCGTGCAAAATGGTAGAAAATCATTCTTAGGTAAGAACTTCAAATCAATCGACGATTTTTGCTATAAAAAAACAGGTCTGTTTTATTGTATTTCTGTGTAATTATACTCAAACGAAATAAGGGAATTTCCGTATTGACTTATGTATAGATATTTCCGTATCTTGTATTAGTATTTGAGCTGAATGAAATTCCCCTAAAAAAATCTAAATTCCTTTTTGAAGGTGTTCGGTAGTTTGGTTTAAACGTTAAATTAAATGCTGGACTCTGAATGTCTTTATGCTGTAGTTGGATGAAAAATAAGGTACAATAAGACTTCCGTTTAATTGGTTTAAACCCGGATTTATTGACATTAAAATGTATGGCTATGTGTAAAATTGCCATTTTAGAACGTTACGCGCTGTTAAGTTCCGGGATCAGGTCCATCCTGCTAAACGAAGAAAAATGTGATATAATTGTTCAATCCAGGACGGCCAGTGAAATGATTTCGGATCTGGGTGAAGATGTGCCCGATGTTATCATTATTGATATCATGAGTACCGACAATTCAGGTATAAAACCGCTAAAAAAAATAAGGCGAAACTATACAAAGACTCCCATACTTTTAATTGTAAGTACGAGTTATGCCGACTGTTTTGAAGAATATATCCGGCTTGGCGTGAAAGGTCTGGTATTTAATACTTCAACAGGAGCTGAGTTGGTTAAAGCGATAAAAAAAATCAAGGAAGGAAAAGAGTATTTTCCCGATAAAGTATGGAAAGTTTTTAAAGAGTCAATACAAATGCACAAACAGCATCGTAAAACTGATCAAAATCTTACGGATCGGGAAGTTTCTGTAGTTAAACTTTTTTCAAACGGGCTGACTTATAAAGAGATTGGGGCACAATTGAACATCAGCCCGCGCACCGTTGAAACGCACAAACGAAATATTCTGGCAAAATTGAAAATACACACCACTGCCGATATGGTAAAATATGCCTATCGTAACAATATGCTTACGTAATTTTTGGCATTTTTTTTTTTGCATTCTCAAACATATTTCCATTAGGAAATGCGTAGAAAACCCGATTGATTTCACTCATGACCTTTTGTAACTTGTATTCTATAAAAATTGAGATTTAATGAACTGAACTCTGCACCCCTCTGGCTTTACGCCACACCGAATTCAATCATTTTACAATTAAGTTGGAACTTTTGATCTTGATCTGATAGACAAAACAAGTTTTACACAAAAAATTATCAGATTATGATGAAAAATTACCTAACGCGCACAGAAAATACAAGGTTGTTTTCTGTACTTAAAAAGCTTGTGGCCGGTTTCTGGCGATATAGCTTTTTAATTTTATTGCTCGTCTGTTTTCTGGGCTTTGAGTCGAAAGCTCAGTTTAACATCCAGGGAGTAGTTCCTGTTCTCATACCAGAAGGTGGTTTTGCGGTAGATGGCGATGCCTATGCCAACACGCCTAATCCTTTTATGGGTTATTACGATGTTGGTGACTGGTTTGAAGGACCGGGAGGAACCGGTGGAGGATTATTTGACGAATTTGGATTCCCGTCGGACCCAACTATGACAACATTCTACCAGGATCCTTGGGGAAATGATAAAGACCCAACAGGATTTCCGGGGACGAATAAGATCAACGATGATCCAAAGGACATGCAATGGGGGCCGGCAAATGTGAATAACAAAGCTGAAATTCAAAATGTTGGCGTGCATTTCGCTTATGATGTTTCGAATAATCTGTGGTGTCTTTTTGCCGGCGACCGACAAAAAACCAACGGAAGCAGTTATATCGATTTTGAGTTTCTGCAAAACTCATTGTATATGGATGGTTATGGTGAAGTAACCAGCGGAATGTTTGTGAGTGAGGGACCCGATGGTGGAAGAACCGAAAATGATATCCTGGTTAGTGTATTGTTTACCAACGGAGGTCCGGTAGCCACAGTTACAATTTATAAATGGCTTCCAGTTGGAGACGGCTTCGAATATGTAGTCCAGAATCCTGATGATTATACTGGAATGGTATTTGCAACTGTCAACTTGGTTGAGACTACGGTTCCCTTTGATGCATATGGTGGGAATACTTATGTAGTTAACCAATGGGCCGAAGGCGCCGTTAATTTAACTGCTTTGTTTAACCTGAATGATGATCCATGCTTTGTTCTTAGTACTGTTTTTGTAAGAACCCGAACATCAGGCAGTTCAGATCAATCAGAACTGGTGGATATCCCGGGAGAACCCATTCAAATAAACATAACAACACATCCAGAACTGGAGCTATCAACCTTACCGGTTGATTGTTATGGAGAATGGACAGGTAGTATCACAGCCACTGCAACCGGAGATAATCCGCCATTTACGTATGAACTGATTCCCGAAGTAGAATTCCAGACGAGTGCTGGGCCGGTAACCTTTAATGGTTTGGCAGCTGGTATGTACGAAGTAGTTGCTGTTGATGCTCTGGGCTGCGGAAGCGATACTATTGAAATTGAGGTTACACAACCTCCATTACTCAGTTGTACTGCATCACAGGTAAGTCCTGTGGTTTGTAATGGAGAAAGTAATGGAGTTGCATCAGTAACGCCCACCGGTGGAACTCCTCCTTACACCTATGAATGGGACAATCTTGAAACCGGATCAACGGCTACCATGCTTGATGCCGGCACGCACAGTGTCACGGTATGGGATGCCAATATGTGTGAAACGAGCTGTGATGTATTGATTACAGAACCGCCAGTACTTGAATGTACAGCAACACAGGTAAGCCCGGTAGTATGTTTCGGAGAAAGTAATGGTCAGGCCACAGT